>Ga0209542_10000109_pt1 | contig 206485 bp, 248 predicted proteins | sample RifCSPhighO2_01_FD_184028 | JGI IMG/M metagenome (GOLD analysis project Ga0209542, IMG submission 184028) | Soil microbial communities from Rifle, Colorado - Rifle CSP2_plank highO2_0.1 (SPAdes) (version 2) | ecosystem: Environmental > Terrestrial > Deep subsurface > Rock core/Sediment ... | reverse complement strand
TATTATCTAATTTTTTCTTTATGATTTTTATAAAAAATCCTGTTTCATTCAGTTGTTTTTCATTATAATGACACTCTCTCTTTATTCTTTCTCTCGCACTTGCTCTTAGTTCTTTTATTTTCCTTTCAACATCATCAAGATCTTTTGCATTGTATGTTTTCACAACCCATAATATTATTTCTTTCATATATGGTTTATTAGTTTTAATATCTTTTAATAAAGATTCTAACAATTCATAAAATTCAGTCCATGGCATAGTATTGTTCTGATAATTGTAATATATAAAAATTTTCATTAGATTTATAAATAGTTTAATTTTCCGTTATTTAAAATGATTGAAAGAACTCTTGTTTTATTGAAGCCTGATGCTGTTAAACGTTGCCTGATAGGAACTATTATCACTAGATTTGAGAATGCTGGTCTTAAGATTGTTGGTATGAAGATGATCTGGGCTGATAATGAAAGAGCATTGAAACATTATACTGAAGATATCACAATTAGGAGAGGCCAGTTTGTCAGGGATAAATTACTTAAATTTTTGGTTGAAGGTCCTGTTGTTGCTATTTGTTTAGAGGGTATTGATTCTGTTGAAGTTGTTAGGAAGATTGTTGGTTCTACTGAGCCTAAGACTGCTCCTCCTGGAACTATTAGAGGAGATTTTGCTCATATGTCTTATACTTATGCAGATAATAATAATCGTGCAATTCCTAATCTTATTCATGCTTCTGGTAATAGGGAGGAAGCTATATCTGAATTGGGTTTATGGTTTTCAGATAAGGAACTGCACTCATATAATACTGTTCACGATTCTCAGGTTATTTAATTGAATTTTTCTACTCTTATTATCCTGCACCCATTTTCTATACTTACTTTCATTGCATAATTATCTGAATACGTATTATGATACCTTTCTGTATTTTCTTTTCTCAAGAAGTTCATCACCTTTCTTATTTCATCTCTCATTCTTCACCTCATTATTTCTTTATTGATTATAAATTAAAGAGAGTTGACAAGGCCTTCTATCAACTCTTTCAATCTATTTTTTAATCATCTCCGCCGTAATATCCATCCAGCACTCCACATTCTTCTGCATTTAGTGAGTCATCTTCAAATTCTTGTTCCCACCATCTATTTTCTTTTCTCCCCATTCTTTTGCTTAAAAACCCATTTTCCATTTCTTCCACCCCCGATATAGTGTAATTATAGTTAGTCAGTTTCTTATTTATAAGTAGCCCAAATAGACTATATGAAGAATATATTCACTACTGTTGTATCAACACTGGTTATTTACTTTGTAATGGTTATTATTACTTAAATATTTTAATATATATTTTCTATGCATAAATGCAAACTTTTTTAATATTAATCTCTCTCATTTTCAGATGCTAAGACAGATTATAGTCACAATAATGGGTAATGTAGATGCTGGAAAATCAAGCACTATTGATATTATTAAAAAGACCTCTATTGTTTCTTCAGAACCTGGTAAGATTACTCAATCAATTAAAGCTTATTCTATCTCAATTGAAGCTGTTAAAGATATTTGTAAGGATTTATTAGATATTAAGAAAGTTAAAGTTCCTGGTTTACTCTTCATCGACACTCCAGGTCACGCAGCATTTAATAATTTAAGGAAGCGTGGAGGTTCTTTAGCTGATATTGCTGTTTTAGTTATTGATATTAACGAAGGAATCAAACCTCAGACTATTGAGTCTATTGAGATTCTTAAAGAAAACAAGACTCCTTTTATTATTGCTTTGAATAAGATTGATTTAGTTAATGGTTGGGCTTCTAATCCTAATATCTCTTTCAAGAAAAATTTCGAAAAACAGAATGCTCATGTCAAGAAATTATTTGACGAAAAATTTTATTCTATTGTCTCTAGATTATATGATAGTTTCAAATTAGCTGCTGATCGTTATGATCGTATTGATGATTTCACCAAAACTATTGCTATTACCCCTATATCAGCTAAATCTTCTGAAGGTATTCCTGAATTATTGATGATGGTTACTGGTCTTGCTCAAAGGTTTTTAGAATCTCAATTAGAATATGATGATGAAGCTCCTGGTGAAGGAACTATTTTGGAAGTCTCTGAAGAAAAAGGTTTAGGAACTTGTATGGACACCATTATTTATTCTGGCAAGATTAAAGTTAATGATAAGATTGTTATTGGGACTTTGCATGGTTCTCTTGTTACTAAAGTAAAAGCCATGTTTATTGTTGAAAAAAATCAGCTTAAGCCTTTGAAAGAAGCGCAGGCAGCTATTGGTGTTAAGATATCCCCTCAGGATTCTAGTAATATAATTCCAGGGATGCCAGTAAAAGTTGCAAATAAAGATTTAGAAAAAATAAAGATTGAAGTTAACGAACAGATTGAAGAGACTACTTTTGATATTGATGAGGAAGGAATTATTCTGAAAGCAGATTCATTAGGTTCTTTGGAAGCTTTGATTAATTTGATGAAAGATAAAAAAATAAAAATTAAAGGTGCCTCTATTGGTAATGTTTCTAAGAAAGATATTGCAGAAGCTGAAGCTAATATTAATCCTTTATACAAAGCTGTTGTTGGTTTTAGCGTTAAGAGTTTACATTCAGAATCTGTTTCTGTTATTACAAATGAGGTTATTTATTCTGTTGTTGATAAATTTGAGGAATGGTATAATAATAAAAAATCCGATATGGAATCCAAGCAATTAAAAAATTTGGTAAGGCCTTGTAAGATTAAGATTCTTGAAGGTTATGTTTTCAGGCAATCTAATCCAGCTGTTGTTGGTGTTGATATTTTATTAGGAACATTAAAATCTGGAACACCATTGATGCGTGAAACTTACATTACTGATGCTAAATCTATTCAACACGAAGGTAAATCTATTGAGGAAGCTGTTAAAGGACAGTCTATTGCTTTAGCTCTTGCAGGAGTAACAATGGGAAGACAAGTCAAGGAGGGAGATATTCTATATTCAGATATTAATGAGGAACAATTCAAGATTTATAAAAAATTAAAAGACACTCTCAAAGCAGATGAGAAAGAAGCATTGAAAGAGATTGCAGAAATTAAAAGAAAGGTTTTACCATCTTGGGGTGTTTAGTTAACATTTTCTAAATATTAACACTTATTTTATTAATTTGTTCTGTTATACCCTATATGTGTTTTATAAGTCATGATTATTAAAGTAGTATATGCAAGAATCTGGTTTTCCTATAACTGTTGTTGGTGCTATTATTGAAGATAATTCTTCAGAAGAAAAAAGAATTCTTATTCAGGAGAGGATTGTTCTTAAAAATGATGATACAACTAAAGACATTAAGTATCATAAAACTTTAGAGATTCCTGGAGGTAAAGTTGAATTAGGTGAAGATATTTTTAAAGCTCTTAGAAGGGAGATAAAAGAAGAATGCAATCTTGAATTGATAAGGGTTTTAGAGAATAAGTCTGATACTTATTTTAATAATGGTGATGTCTCTGAAGTTTTTTATCCTTTCTGTGTTTCACAGTTTTTAGAAGGTCCTTACTTTACTTTTATTTTTAGATGTGAAGCTCATGGTAAAATTAAAGATACAGAATCTGCAAAGAATCATAGATGGATTTCTATTCAAGAACTTAAAGAATTAATAGAGAATAATCCTAAAAAGATTTTTACTCCATTCCTAGGTCCTTTGAAACTATATATTAAATCTCAGAATTAAGCTTCTTTTAGTTTGATATTTGCACAAAAATTAGAGTTTTTAGCAGATTTTATCTCAAAAGTAAGCTTTATAAACCATTTAACTTTTCAATTTTTATGGCAGAACTTAAAGTTGTTATTAATGATCCTAAGACAGGTAAAGCTTACCAGAAAGTACTTCCTGATAATGTTTTCAATAATAGGAAAGTAGGAGAACAGGTTAATGGTTCAGAATTAGAATTAGATGGTTATGAATTAAAGATTACTGGTGGTTCTGATAAGTCTGGTTGTCCTATTAGACCTGATATGCCCGGTTTCGGTAAGAAATCTGCTTTATTATCTTCAGGTCCTTGTGTTCATATTCCTTACAGAGGAATGCGTAAACGTAAGACTGTTGTTGGTAATTTAATTAATGCTGATATCGTTCAGTTGAATATGAAAGTTACAAAATATGGTTCTAAGTCTTTAGAAGAAGTTATGCCTAAGAAAGAAGCTGCACCTGCTGCCTAAGATAGGTTTATAGATATTTCTATTATTAGATTTTTGTGGTATTACTTTACAGGTCTACATTTTCTATGGACAAATTTGTTAGTTTAAGTCCTAATGAGATAATAAGAACTTTAGATTATTTAAGAGAACATAAAAGCGAGTTAGGTATGTATTCTTATTGGGAAGAAAATTTTGAAATTTCTGATCCAAAAAATTTTGAGTTAAAAAAAGAATGTATAGTACAATGTTCTTTACCTTGGGGTTCTGATAATAGAGTTCAAGCAAGAGTTCATCCGGAAATAGTTTTAGATGTAGATATAAATGCCATAGAATTTGTAAAAGGACAAGCAGAGAACAAAGAGAGAATGAGATGTGGCAGTTTGTATTTCTTTGATAATGGAATAGGAGGACCTTGGCATTATTATGTTCCAAAAGAGTTCATGGAAGGTATTCAAACTTATGACTGGAATCAGTATAAAGAAGAATTAAGAATGCATAAACAAAAAGTTAATAGAATAGTAGAAGTTGTAAGTATTGAATCTAGATTTTTAGATTTAAAAGGAAGAGTGAATTAGTAATAAAATTATCTAATAATGACTTACCATAACAATAGCTCTATTTACTTCATCCTGTGTTACTTTTTTAGTAAATAATCCTTTTACTCTTGATTTTATTCTTGTATCTTTATATCTCTCACCTATTAATGCAGCAGCTAATTTCTTGTATTCTACTACACTATCTCTATTATTATTTAATGCAGATAATGGTTTGCTTTTTGATAATGCCTCTAAGATTTTTTCATCCTCTTTTAATACACTCACTACTGGGACTTTTGTTAGATCTTGTATATAATCTAATCCTAATTCATATTTTTTTCCTTTTACTTTGTTTAGTATTATTCCTGATAAGTATGTTCTTTTCTGTCTTGCTAGTTTTATTGCATGCATTGTGCTTGATAATGTTACATGGTCTGGTGTTGTTATTACAAATAATTCATCTGAAGCAAGTACTGTAGCTAGCATCTCTGCATTTGATGCTGGTGATGAATCTATTAATATTAAATCATAATAGCTTCTTAATGATGCCATATATTGATGGAATCTTGCATAATCTACTTTTCTTGAATATAATGCAGCAGGTAATAAGTGTAATCCTGATGTATGTTCATATATTGCTTTATGTAAATTTACCTTTCCCTCTAGTACATCATGCAGACTATTCCCTGCTTTATTGAATCCGAAATGTAATGCTAGATTTGGTCCTGAAAAATTCCCATCTACTATTAGTACTTTTTTCTTGAAATTCTTGGCTAATATTAATCCTAGATTAGAAACTGTTGTTGTTTTTCCCACACCACCTTTTATGGAAACAAACCCTACGATTTTAGCTCTCTTCAATCTCATCAACCTCTATTTTATTGTTATCATTATGTATATAAATATTATTAAAAAAAATAAAATTCACGCAAGACGTTTATCGCCCTGCGGTTTTTCTCACTTAACGGTTTTTCCTGTTCAGTACAAAGTATACTATTCCAGCTATTAATATTAGTACTACTAATACTAGCACGAATGGCATTACATTTGTTTTCTCTTTTGTAGTGCCAGATGTTGCTGGTTCTGTTGTTTGTTCTTCTGTTGTCTCAGTTGTTGTTCCTTCAACTTTCTTTGTACCTATTGCGAATAAGCTGAAACCTGCACTCTGTGCTGTGTAGTATTGGTATCCACTTTGTTCTTTTACATAGGATGTCGGCAATTGTTCCCAATTATTATTGGTATGCTTCATCAATACTACTTGATCTCTGCTCATTCCATGTTCAGTTAACCATGTGTTTGATACAGTAAATGTAAGTTCTGCTTTCTTTACATTTGCATCTCCGAAGTTTACTTTATTTACTTCGAAATACTTGTATACAGTTACATCAGGTGTACTGACTCCAGCTGCTGGAGCTGCTAATGAACTTACTGTAAGTTTTGCATTACTTACTGCACCATCAGGTGTGAATTTTACCTCACTTACACCTATAGCATTATTGTTCACAGTATACTTTACCTCTTGGTTTGGTTCCTGTGTATTTACTGCTATTGAACTAGATGATCCGCTTCCTCCACTTCCTCCACTGCTTACAGATGATTCTGTTGCAGATGCAGCTGAAACTACCTCAATGCTTAAGGTCTTTGTAACTGAATTTCCAGCCTTATCCTGTGTGTAACATGTTACTGTCTTTGTTCCAGTACCATCAAATGTATAGGGTGTACTACACAAGGATGTGCTTGCACATGTCTTCAAAGGAGCTGTTACTCCAGAAACGCTTACCCTTGTTGTACTAGGATTAGATTCAACTGAGTTACATGTTAATGTTGATATCTGTCCATTCTGCAATGATGTTCCTTCAGATGATGTTGCTGTCATTCCTGTTGGAGCTGTTCCATCTACATATAATGTGTAGTTGTCTCTTGTGTAGTTCAAATGGTGTACTCTATCATAACAAGCTATAGCCCATGTATATCCTGTATAATTATCAGGAAGATTTATTGCTGTAATGTTATTTACTGAACCGTTTCCATTTACTACTCCATCATTTGCATTTCTTCCAAATGCTGTTCCATCTCCTGTACTGCTTACTGTTAGATTTGTTTTGAATCCTCCAGGACTGCTAAAGTCTCCAACTAATGAACAGTTCTTTAGGAAATTATCTGTTGGTATATATGAGAAGTTTACTGTTCTCGACTTTGTCCATGTTTCATTTAATGGACTTGTCAAGTTTATTCTCGGTGGCATTGTATCTAATGTTAATCTTACCACTGTTGAATTTATTCCAAATGATGTATCAATGCTTGCTGTTACGTTTACAGTAATATTTATTACAATATTTCCTGGTGTCTCTGTAGCGTTTCCTAATAGTTCACCATCTGTTTTATTTGCACTTCTTACTACAAACCAGAATGCTGAAATATTTGTTGGTCTCCAATGTTCTCCAGCACTACCAAAACCTATTGCATGTGTATTTCCTGACATATTTGCAGCTCTACAGAAATAATCATTTCCACCTGCTGAATTAACTCCTGCACCTAAATTTATACCAAGTGAAAGATTACTGCATATCCATGGTGTATAATTTCCAGAACCAAAAGTGTTATTGAATACTGCACTTCCATTAGTTCCTCCACCACCTAATTTTGCATGTGAATAATTTAATGTGATATTTCCTTTAACGAATGAGAAGTTTATGCTTGTAATATTTAAAGTTGAACTTTGATTCCACCATATAGTAAAATTAAATGTCTCTACACTATTATCTCCTATTACTAAGTCATTATCTGTTGTATTTACTCCTACTGGTGTTCCTGGTGCACAAGGAGCTGCTCCACTACAACTTGGTGCAGTACCATCAAAGAACTGACTAGAAACCAAACTGCTTCCAAAAATAAAAACAAATAACAACAATATAGATATAGATCCTTTTTTTATTATATTTCTCAATTACATCAACCTCTTTTAAATTTTTATTAATATATTTTGGACAGATGTTATATATAAAAGTTTATAATTACAATACAGTAACAACATGATTCTAAAAGATGATATAGATTGAACTTAATATAAAACAAATAAAGAAGTTTAGAATAAAATTATCTGGATTTTACTTTTATTGCTGCTTTAGCAACTTTTTTAGAACCCATATTACTGTCTGTAAAATATTGCCAGCATAAATACTCTTTTCCTAGTTTTGACTTCTTTGCTAATGATATTCTGCTTCCATTAATATTAAAATATGCAAATGTCCCCTTAGGTGATTTTAAAAAATAACTTCCATCTTTCCAGTTTGTTGATAACTCTTTTATATGAGTTATAAAATGTTTTTGTGTCTTGACATGTCTCTTTTCTAGTTTTAATGTTGGCTTGAATTGATATACAATAGAATAATTAGGTCTTACCTGCATCACAGTCATTAAGTCATCAAAAACCATTCTTTCCATAGTCACATTAATAATTATAGAGGAATAAATATATATACCTTTCGGAAAAATTTCCAGTGGTTTTTACAATTTTGTAAGAAAAATTAAAAAATATTATAAAAAATAAAGTAATTATTCTGGACTGAATTCATCTATTTTAGGAGTGAATTCATCATTGCTATTTATTATCCCTCTATTCCTTTGATACTCTCTTGCAAGGATATAGAATATCAACCCAAGGCTCTTTTTACCCTTATTATTACACGGTATTACTAAATCAATATTATTCAACTCATTATTTGTATCACATAATGCAATTACTGGTATCCCTATTTTTGCAGCATCCTCTACTAGATTTTTGTCTGGGAATGGATCTGTCACAAATATTAATTTTACCTCTATGAAATCTTCTAATTTAGTGTTTGTTAATACACCAGGATGGTATCTTCCTGTAAATGATCTTATTCCTGTTACTTTTGAGAACATCTCTACTGCACTCCATCCGTTCTCTCTTCTGCATACAACTAATACATCTTCTGGCTTGTAATTTGATAATAATTTTCCTGCTAATTCTAATCTCTCATTTATTTTTTGTACATTTAATACACTTAATCCATCTGGTCTTACTTTGTATATGAATGGCATCATTGCCTTTGTTCTGAATTTTGTTCCAATATGTAATCCTACTTTTAAGTATTCATCTTGTGGCACTAATGAATGTTGTTCTTCTGTTGTCATTTTTTATCATTCCTAAAGCTCAAAGAAAACTAGTTTGCTTGTTTCTTGCCTCAGCAATCTTTGGCTTTAAAATTTGGAAATTTAGAAGGTTTATAAATCTTATTATCACAAATTAAAGGTGGAAAACTTCAGGAATTTAATAAAAAAATTAAAAGATCTTAATATTTCAATAGGAGAATATGCTATCTTTGGCAGTGGACCTATGGCTGCTAAAAATTTGAGAGATTCTCATGATCTAGACATTATTGTTAGTAATAAAATATGGAAAGAATATAGAAAAAAACCTGAATGGAAACTCACAAAATTTACTATAAATGGAAAAGTTAGAGAAATTCTAGAAAATAATAGAATAGAATTATCTAATGGTTGGGGTTCTGGCGAGTGGGATATTAATAAATTGATTAAAGAAAGCGAGATTATTGATGGATTGCCATTTGTAAGATTAAAAGAAGTTTTGAAATGGAAAAAGATTAGTAATCGTGATAAGGATAAGAAAGATATTGAAATTTTAGAGAAATATGACAATTAGTCATTTAATGTTGCTTGTCTTTTACAAGTAGTTTTTAATTGTGCATTTTTTATAAGTTCACAAGGTTGTTTGTCTCCTGTTATTCTAACATATAAGTCTACACAGAAATCGTGTCCTTCATTTGTTGTTGTGTGAGAACAGAAATTTACATCCTGTATCTTATTGATTTGTGCGAACACACATCCATCACTCATGGAATAGTATGATCCCTCTTCCATTATATTATCAGGAATATTATCACAATCATTTATAGTTCCAACTTTGCCAATGCACTCTGCTTTTAGATAATTAGTTTTTATTGATGAACATGTTGATACATCTTTATTGAATTGCGCTAGTCCATAATAGCATGCATCATATTCAGTTGTATAATATGATTTTCCAGGAGTAGAAGTTGTTGATAATGAATCACAAACTGTTTTATCAACTCCATAATTGCTAACTATAGTGCTTATACACCATCCTGCTTCATTTTTGTTAGAGTCTTTTGTGCATAATTTTATATCTTTATCCCTTAAAGCCAAAGATAGAAGGCATTCATCTTTAACAAAACTGAAATGGTCTCCTGTTGACATTTTTTTATTCTTTGGTATATCATTACAATCATTTTCTGATGTTGCAGAACCTATAACGCATACCCATTTATTTCTTTCATAAGATATGAGGTTACATGTTTCTTTATTCTTACTATCAAAAGCTGATGCTGTTAAGCACCTTTCTTTATAATATGAACTGAAGGATAATTTCTCACATTCAATTGGATCTATTGTTGTCGTCTCCTTTGATGGTAATAAATAAGACCAAGTGTCATTATTTACAGTTTCACAATTTTCAGTATATGTATCACATAAATTATATGAACTTTTCTCTATAAGCTCGCAAGCATTCTTATTTTCTGCCTTTGAGCAAAAATTTGATAAATAAGCTTCAGAAGGAGTGTAACCAAGTTGATTATAAACACTTTGACAAGCACTCAATATAGTTATAAAAACAAATAAAATTCCTATTAAGAATAACCTCTTCATAAAAATATAAAGTCTATATAGGTATATAAAATTATCTGAAAAACTTAGAATTAAAAAATTTAAAAAAAATAAATAAAAGAGTTATAAGTTCTTTTTGAATTTGCTTACTATGTCTTCAGCTTCGTCTTTCAATCCAAGACCTAAGCCTATTCCCATTGCTAAAGCAAATCCTAGTCCTAATGCTCCTACTAGTATCAAGAATGCATTCTCTAGTACTCCAACTTTAACTCCTATCTGTCCTAATCCTACTATTATTGCTAGGAATAAGATTACAACTTTCAATACTCCACTTAGGACTTTCATCCCTCTCATGTTTGTATGTGATCTTATCTTGTAATCTACATAATGAGCTAAAGCTACTCCTACAAAGAATACTATTATAGCTACTAATACATTAGGTAACCATCTTACGAACTCATCTAATAGACTGCTTAATGTACTCAGATTTAATATCTCTACAGCTACCTGCAAGAATATTATGAATACAAACCATTTTACTAGATCTCCTGTTAAATTAGGAACGTTCGTATGTCCCATCTCTTTTGTTAAATGCGCCTCTTTTATGTATTTGTTCAATCCTACTTTTTCTAATAACCATTTAACTACATGTCCTACTATGAATGCGACAAAGTAGCCTAATACTAATAATAATATTGCAACAACTATATTAGGAAAAATTTGAATAAAATCCCGCCATAATTGTTCTAATGGCTTTAAGAATAAGTTTCCAGTTGATACTAATCCCTCAACTCCCAAACTTAACACCTCCCTTTTTATTAAATGATTTATGATATAACTTCTTTATATATATTTCTATTTCAGTGTTGTAAAATATAAGATTTTATATTTCTGTTAATTCTCTCTCTATCTTTTTTATTCTTTCTGTGAATTTGTTTCCTTCTGGATTATTATAGATTTTTACTAATGGTATTCCCAGCCCTGCAAGTACATCAGCATTTGTATTTGTATCACTTAGTATGTTTATATTGTTCTCCTTGAATATCTTTGTATCATTCTCAAATTGTGATATTGAATGGAATTTTAGCAATGCAGTATTGAATACTTTTTCTGTTAATTGTCTTGAATACTCATTTATCTTTGAGTTTATGCATACTAAACATTTATGTCTCACTTCTTCGCTCAATTTTTTATAAAGTTCTATCTCATTTTCATAGAATGGGTTTTCTATATAGATTAATCCGTAAGTTTCTATTAATGTTTTTACATATTCTAGCTGTTCATTTCCAGTTAATTCTTTTCCATTATAGAGGTATTTCCCGTTTGAATGATTGTCAAATCTCACTCCAAGTCTTAGATCAAAATTCAGATCTTTGAATACCTCATCAATTCCCTCTTTTATTATTATGAATAATTTTTCATCACTTATCTTTTTCCTGTCTTCATTTACTAGTCTTTTGTTTACTTCTGCTATTACATGATTATTTGCATTTAATGCTGCATCAAAATGTTGTGATGTTGTTGAAAATATTAAGAATTCTTTTATTCCATCATCTTTAGAGAATAAGATATTCATCGGTCTTGGTATCTGTGTAGGTTTTTCTATGAATAATTTCCATGGTTTTTTCATGCACTCAAATATTTTTTCTTCAAGTAATGCATAATCTTTATCATTTAAAAAATTTAATTTTTCTTTTAAGGAATTCAATACCTGGCTGTTATCTATTTTCTTATTATTTAATTCATTTTTTATTTTATTATAGTCTTCATCATTGATATTTAAATCTAGTGTTATAGTATTCTCATCGCTCTCTATCTTGAATGAGTTCTTCCAGAAATATAACAAGTTTTTTTTAAAGTTTTTAATTATCATAAAAATAAAAATTTATTCAACCTTTATTGGGAATGGTCTTTTTACTGTTATAGGAAGTACTCCCTTTTCTAATTCCATCTTAGCTATATCAACAGGGTTGTAATTTATCCTCTCAAAATCCTCTTCTGTTAATTTTACTAGTATTGGTGCTCCCATTGATATCTGCAAAGCTCTTGCTCCTATTAGTCTTGCTCTCTCGTATTTTGTGTATTTCATTTTTGCATTACCTTCCTTAGGTCTTTTGATTTTTTTATTGCGACATCTACCATCTCATTTACCTGATCTATTGTTAATCCGTACTCTCCACCTTTTTGTAATGAAGACATAGTTCCGTTTTCTAATACTCCTACTGTTATCCTTGCATCACATAGTTCTTCCTCTTGACTTGTTGGATCCACTATTATTTTCCCACCTATGTTGTATATTGTACATGATAATGGCATTGTTCCCATCTCTATCTTTTTATTTGTGCTCTCATGATAATCTATTTTATTCTGAGCATCCATTTTAGGGAATTTTGCATCTTTTATTGCTGCTAAAGCTGCTAAGCTTGCTGCATCGAATAAGTTTCCTGCATCATTTATTGGATATATATCTACTATTACCATCCACATTGCCTCTCCCTCTTTGATACATAATTTTTTGAAATCTATAGCTCCACCCTCTCTTAGTGCTCTGTCTATTACTCTTGCCATCTCTATTGCTTTTATGTTTGGAGGTCCTGGCTCGAAATCTGGGCTTGACATTGGTCTTAATTCTGCATTTACCATTATTGATCCCTGATCTGGTGTATCTGGAAATGGTTTTCCTACCTCAAATTTTACTCCAGCAAGTACATCTGTATCCCCTATCTTTACTCTTGCAGACCCCTCTGCTCCGCCTACTGCTCCATATTCTAATGTTATAGTCCTATACTCATCTAATTTTCTTAAATCGCTTCTTGTATTCTGTTCTAACAATTTTAATGTGTGTTTTCTTACTATGTCTGACATTTTTATTTACCACCTAATGAGTATTTTTCTTTTAGTGCTTTTATCTGTACTTCTTTTATATCAGCACATGCTTTTTTTGCCATCTCTAATAATTTTTTTAACTCTTCTTTTGTTAATCTTCCATCCATCTGTAATAGTGTTATCTCTCCTGTTCTTGTTGCCATTGCAACTGGTAAGTCTACTCCCTCTGGATATGAATCCTCTTCGTAATTCAAGTCAACTATTAATTTATCTTCAACTTTTCCTACAGATACTGCTGTTACTAGATCTTTCATTGGTATTCCTGCATCTGCTAATGCTAATGCTGCTGCAGTTATTCCAGCACATCTTGTTCCAGCGTCTGTCTGTATTAGTTCTATTGACACATCAACTACTGCTCCTGAATATGCACTTAAGTCTAGCATTGGGATTAATGCTTTCTCTGTTACCATTGATATCTCTTTTGATCTTCTGTTTCCTCCAGGTTTTACTCTATCTCCTGCTCCTGAGAATGCAAACATATTATAATCGCATCTTAGTATTCCTTTTGTTGGATCCTGCATGAATGCTGGATATAATTCTTTTGGACCATATACTGCTGCTATTGCTATTGTTCCCCCAATTCTGAACATTGCACTTCCATTAGCTCTTGGTACTACCCCTACCTTAGCCTCCATTGGTCTTATCTCATCAAATTTTCTTCCGTCAAATCTTTTATCATAAGTCTTATTCATTTTTTCTCTTGCTCCAAGAATTCTTTCATTCTGTCTGTTAATCCATTAATATGACTTTCAGCCTCTATTTTTCTTATTGATCTTATAGCTAGATGTTCTTTTTCAGGACTGTCTCCATTTATCCAGACTACTCCATTCTGTCCTACTGAGATCCTGCATCCTGTATAATCTTTTATCATTGTTATCATGCTTCCCTGTTTTCCTATTATTCTTGGGACTTTTGTGCTTCCTACTTTTATTATCTGTCCCTCTCCTAGTTTCTTTAATCCTGGTGCTTTCATTGTTAAGTCTATGATTCTTGTGCTTATCACATTTGATATTCCTGTCATTAGATAATCTCCATAATCAAAGTATTTTGTTAAGTCTGCACCCTTTTCTATAAAGTCAGATGTTGCATCTTTTAAATTTAAGTTAGCCTCAAAAGCCCATCCTATATCTAATCTCCATCCATTCAAACCTATCCCTACTACCTTTCCTATTACTATATCATCTCTTTTAGGTATATATGGCCCTGTTAATGGCACTAATTTTACAAATCTTCCATTTATGCTTGCTATTCCTATTTTTGTAGAAATCAATTGTTCTTTTTCTCTTATTACATCTTCCCCAGGTAAGAATTCTATACTTTCAGCTAATACCTGCCCAGGAAACACTATATCTCTATCATTAACTAATAAACCAGTCATTTTCTATCTTTTCTCCACTATCTCTGTCTCTATATGGCCTTTCGTTAACCTATTTAAATCTATCTCTAACTCCTCCTGTAATCCTGCTGGTATCTCTAAAGTCACATTTAAACTTCCATCATTAAGCCATCTTTCCTTTGTTACTGTTCCATACTGTTTTAATGTCTGGAAGCATTTTGAAGCTGTTGGTCCATGTATTGTTATTGATAATACTCTTGTCTCGAATTTTATTGGTATTATTCTCTTTATTGCATCTATGACTTCTTTTACCTGTTTTTCTGCATCTTCATCTGTTATTCTTACTTTTGCCTCATTTATTGCATTCTCTATTCTTTGTTGTGGATGTGGCTTTCCTGTTGTTGGATCTATGCAGCTTCTATGTATTAAATGTGCTACCTGTTTTCTTCTCTCATCTAATTCTTTTCTTAGCATATCAGCTGTCTGTTGTATATCACCGCTTTTTACTATGGTTTTGCAGATCTCTGATTTTTCTAATGTCCCGAATGCTCTCTCTAAATCACCCTCAGAAGCTCTTAATCCTTTTTTAGAATCAGTGAATATTTCTTCTACAACAACTACATCATTTATAGAGATAGGTTTTCCACTCTTGAATTCTATTGCTTTCTCTGGATATACAAGTATCTCAAAGTTTTTCCCCTCTCTCTTTAGTTTGGCAATTACAGATCTCTCTGATTCTTTTGCCATGTTTATACCTTCTTAGCTAATTTTCTTAGGTAGTCTTTGTCAACTCTCTTGAATGATCTATCAGAAGTTTTTATGTAAGCCCCATCTATTCTTTCTATGTCAAATTCTTTTCCAAATATTTTTTTGAAAGCACTTACACCAAGTTTCATTGCATTCTCAAGTGTTATATCATCTGCATACTCTTTCTCAAGTATCTCATTTAATTGTACCTCAGCCTCTCCTACTGCTGTTGCTTTATATTGGAAGTATATTCCTGTTACATCTGTTAAAAATAGTTGTGGTCCATCATCATCTACTCCAGCAAATAATACACTAACTCCAAAAGGTCTTGCCCCTCCGAATTGCGTATATGCTTGCTTCATATTAGCAATTTCTTTTACTAATAGTAATGTATCCATAGGACTGTCATAATTTACTCTATATTGTTGTGCTATTAATTGTGCTCTCTCTATCAATACTCTTCCATCCATTAAATATCCTGTAGCAGCAGCACCAATATGATCATCTACTTGGAATACTTTTTCAACACTATCTGGAATTATTAATTTCCCTATGATTCTTTTATCTGCTAATAATAATACTCCATCTTTACACACTATTCCTAGTGATGTTGTTCCCTGTCTTACTGCTTTTTTTGCATATTCTACTTGCAGTAGTCTTCCGTCCGGACTGAACATTGTACTGCTTCTATCATATCCCATCATCTGGTGAGTTATTGTTGGTTGCATATTATGAAACACCTCCGTTCATAAATTTAGATCGTGCTTTATTTATCATTCCTGATACACCTAGACTCCTTACGATTATTTCCTCTTTATTAACCTTTCCCAATAAACAGAAACTTGCTCTTAGATTATCAAGATATTTGTTGTTTATCCTTATTATTCCTTTATTTTCTTTATAATCTATAAATCTTATGTCTGCTTTTGATAATATTATATTGCCGAAGTACTCTTTAAATGTTTTCAATATACTCTCTTTGATATTATTAGGATTTATATTTTTCTCACTTATCACTTGGTATACTAAGTATCTTTTCTTCTCTCTCAAGCTTGGTTTTAATAGCTTTTGTTTCATAATAAAAAAATAAATTAAAAGAATTTAAAGCTTTAGATTTTATTCTGAAGGTACTAATACAATATTTAAAGGTTCATTCCTTCCGGTTGTTAATGTTATAGTATCAACATAATCCTCATAACCAACTCTAGAGACAACAAGATAGTGCTCTCCTGAGTCTAGAGATAATAATTTTGGTGTATTACCTTTTTCAGTTCCATCTATCCATACATCTGAATTTGTTGGTTCAGAGTTTATTTGTATGCTGGCAGGTGGAGGCGTATTTTTTGATACTTTTCCTGTAAGCTGTGTAGAAAATAAAACTGCTAAAACTGCTAAAAGTAACAATCCTCCCATTATCAAATATTTTTTATTATTGTTTTCTTTTTTCATTCATTCACTCTCCATTTATTTTTTGAATCAAAGAATATATAGAATAATTTCACCATCTTTAATTAATTCGTAGGATAAGTTGTTTAAATAATTAACTATTAAGTTCTAAAGCTTTATTAGCCTCCCCACCTGTCATTCCTAACACTTTTAGTAAACTTATGAAATCTATTCTTGATACAAGTTCATATTGATTTGATGCCATTGTAAAGAATAACATTCTTGCTTTATATTTTCTGCATAATTGTATGCTTTGCATCACCCAGTTCATTTCTACTAGATTGTTTATTTTGTTTAATCCAAATGCTATTGCTATATTATTTTTTGATGCCATACTTGCTAATATATGGTCTAGTCCTGGTCTGTCTGCTGTGTAATTATCTCTTTTCCCAAAAGAATGTGGATTTAATAAGATTTTCACACTTTTATGTTCTACTAACCTTCTTGCATCTGTATAATCTTTTGCCTCTCTAATATTTAGTTTTTCTAAATCTTCTCTGAATAATATTCTGGTATATCCTAATGTTTTTGCAAATTTTTCTATTTCATTATTTCTTTCCATAAATAAAAGGTCTGTTGCCATATCTTTCTTATAGTAGCAAGACTTATAAATATTCTTTGGTCATATTATAATATGAAACTTACAGAAAAAATCATTCCTAAACATATTGGTATTATTCTTGATGGTAATAGAAGATATGCAGAAAAGATGGGTATTAATCCTTTAGAGGGTCATGAAGTAGGTTATGAAAAAGTTAAAAAAACAATGGATTGGTGCAAGGAATTAGGTGTTAAAGAATTAACTGTATACACTTTTTCTACTGAAAATTTTGCAAGACCTAAGAAAGAAGTCAGTTTTTTAATGAAACTTTTCGAAAAAGCATTCAAAGAACTTAGAGATGATAAGAAAAAATTAAAAGAGCTAAGAATAAGATTTATAGGTAGAATTTCTATGTTTTCTAGAACTGTTCAGAAGATTATGAATGAACTCATGGATATAACAATAAATAATGGACCTTACACGATTAATTTTGCTATGGGTTATGGTGGAAGATCTGAAATAGTTGATGCAACTAAAAAAATTATTCAGCAAGTTAAAGATGGAAAATTAGATATTAATGATATTAATGAAGAAAATTTTAAGAAAAATCTTTATCTTCAATCTTATCCAGATTTAATTATTAGAACTTCAGAATCAAGATTATCAGGTTTTTTAATGTATCAATCAGCTTATTCAGAAATAATATTTTTACCTGACAAATTATGGCCTGAATTCGAAAAAGATGATTTGATTAAATGTATTGAAGAATTCTCAAGAAGAAACAGAAGATTTGGCAAGTAACTATATTTTTTTAGTTATTTCATTAACAGATTTATCAACTTTTTTCTTTGTAGTATCAACAATTATTATTTTATGTTTATTTTCTTTAGCTTCCACTAAACAGATATCAAATATTTCACTATCTAAATTTTCTCTTATTTTTATTTTTGAATATTTTCTTTTCTCTAATCTTTTCTTTAATTCTTTTATATCGCATTTAATAACTATGCATAGATCAACATATTTTTTTGGTAAGTAATGACTTAAATGACTATCAATTATAATATTAGTTTTTGAATTATTTATTATTTCTATTAATTTTTTATTTAGTTTTTTATCATCTATTTCATAGGTATCATATTTTTTTAGATATTTATTATTCAGTTTATTTTTCTTTATTATTTCATTAACATCAATATATGTATAACTTATTTTCTTTGCTAGTTTTTTTGCTATTATTGTTTTTCCTGTACATGGTGTTCCAGTTATGATGATTGTTTTCATGAGATTATAGTTCCAATAAATTCCTTTTTATCAAAAAATCTGTTTAGATTATTAAAATCTTTTCCATTTAATATTGCTGTCTCTGTTTTTGATCTTGTTATTATTTCCGCTGCTGCTTGATCTAGTATGAAATGTTGTCCTGCTTCATATTTTATTTTTTTTATTATATCATTAAAAGATTTATAATCTACATAACTTATTAGTTTTGAATTTTTATACTTTCTGGGATCTTTATCATATAATCCGTTTACATTTGTCAGATTAATAAATATCTTAGCTTTCAGATATTCAGCTATTTCTGCAGCATTTCCATCACTTGTCATGTGTGGTTGTACTCCTAATGCTCCTGTTACAACAAGATTATTCTCTTCTATCTGTTTTTTTACCTCTTCTAATGTATCTGGTATATCTATTGTTATATTAAATAATCCGGAGATTAATCTTGCATTTAGTTTTGTTGTCATTATCCCAATTAAACTTTTTACTTTATCACCTTTTACCTCTTTCATATATTCTCTTGCTGTTTTCCCACCTCCTGTCACGATTATTATTTTATATTTTTTATTTAATTTTTCTATAAAATTCTTAAATTTAGTAAGATAATCATGATCTACTTTATCTGGTACAATTAAACTTCCACCTAAAGAAAATACTATTACCACTTTCATAATATTAATTTCATTATTCTAGAATTTAAATCTTTTCTTTAATCAACAGTAAATAATTCACTATCATGGTCTACATCAAATAATCCTATTCTTGCACCTGCATCTAGCCATCCATGTGCATAGTTTAAAGCAGCAAATGCAGTCACATAATCCCCTTTATCTCTGAAATGTTTTGCATCTGAATAATATCTTTTTGCCATATCTAAGAAATCCTCAGCTGCCTCTTTGATATTTATTTTAACATTAGTATTTATCTTTACTTTCTTTAATGCTCTTCCTGTTACATCAAAATATTTCTCCAGTTTTTTGTCAGTTACCTGTTTCATGGATTTAAAGAATGATGGGTATTAATAAAATTATTTAAAAAAGAAAAAATTTATTTTGGTATTAGTGTTGGAGTTATTTTTGTTATCTGTCCTGCCAAAATATCAAAATCTTGTTTATATTCCAGATATCCGAATTTTTTTAGGCTTAGCTCATGTTTTCCAGGAGCCAAATCATTGAATGTTGCAGGAGTCACTCCTCTATTAATGCCATCTATATAGATACCTGCCTCTGATGGTGAGCTTCCTAAATTTAATGTTCCTGTTTGTGCTAGGTTTACATTAAAGCTATGCCATGATGTACCCTGTGCTGTGTTTGGTTGATTTATGTTTACTATGCTTGTATGTGTTGCATATCCTTTTTTCGTTACTGTTAATGTGTATATTCCTAGATCAACTTTTGAATTTCCTCCAGCTCCAGCAGTAGAACTTGTTATCCCTTGATATCCTGGATGTCCAGTTTTTGTTAATTTCCATGAGGCTTCTGTAGGGTTCGTAATTAACCAGAACCCTCCTGTGCTGCTTATCTCTTTTAGCTTTACATGAACTGTTTTTGTATCTCCTGCTCTTAGGTTATGGTATGTTGTACTTGTAAAGTATCCTGGTTTCTCAAGAATTAATCTGTATGTATAATAGTTTGTATAATCCTGTACTGTCTTGTTCACGTCTATTGGTGTATATCCTGCATTTCCAGCGCTCTCTGTTCGTACTATTGCTCCTGCTGGTTCTGATGTTACTATGAATCTTACTTGTGGTTCTGGATTTAATACTATATTTATTACATTATTTGACCCTGCTGGTGTTTCTATAAACTGATTATATGGTGCATAGCCCTCTTTTTTTATTTGGAGGAAATATTTTCTCTCATAATCATATTGGGAGTTTTCATTTGTATCTGCTAGGTTTGTTAATAATACATTTGATTTTTCAGGGAATGCTTGGTATAATTCTTCTAGTGTATATGCCATCCTGTTTAACCCTTTTATTATTCCTACTACTGTTACATTAGCCCCTTCAGGTATTGTATTCACTTGTAATGTGTTTGTGAATGTATATGCTGATTCTAATGTTATATTCACGACATTATTTGATCCTGCTGGTGTGCTGACATATTCTGCTGCATCTTTATAACCTGTTTTAGTTGCAGTTATTAGGTGATAATTATTTGTCTCTGTATCATATAAATTTGTAATTCTTAGAGGAGAATCCCCTTTGTATATCCCTCCTGCATAAATTTTAGCTCCTGTCGGCACTGTATCAACCAATAATGTATTTGTATAAGTATAAGCTAATACACTCCCTACCATCACTAAAAATAAACCTAAAATTGCTAAAGAAATTATTATCTTCCTGTTTTTATCCATTTTTTACCACCAAAATAATTTTAGGAACACACATTTATATAATTTTCTAAAATGATATTTACAACATATATATTAAAAATGACAATCTTTTAGAAGAAAAATATTTAAACTGAAAAATAAGTAGTTTTGTATGACAAAGATTGATGATATGGAATTTCATTTGGATAAAATTGAATCTTTTGTTAATGACATTAAATATAAATTGCAGAGTAAGCAGTCTGAAAGAGTATTATCTAGTCATGTCTGGATGTCTGATAGTATAGAAAAAACAATTAATAATAGTGTAAAACCTTTTATGGATTCTATTAAAGATTTCAAATCAGAATATGAGCAAGCTGTAGGACCTACTGTTCAGTTTGATTTTATTATAAAGCATTCTAATGAATTGAATAAACACTTGAACAATCTTAATTCTTCTTACAAGAATAAACTTCCTTTCTCTCAGATATCACCACAGTTGAATCAGTCAATTCCTGAAATATCATCTAATCTTAATAGTCTTAGAAATAGATTTAATATTCTTAAAGGCAACATGAAAAGGTTCAAGCTTGAAGATGAATCTTTGTTCTAATCTTTTTTCTCATACAATTTTATATTTATCTCTCCAAAAGATTTTTCCTGATGTAATTCTATCTTTTCCTGATTAGCTAGATGCAATAGTGGTGAGAATGCAGCTAATTTCATCCTTCTCTCCTCGCTCCCTACTAATTCTGTAAAAGTTATTATTGGTTTCCCATCTATCTTTAATGATATCTGTTTTAATAAGTCATTTATCAATGATGTGATATCTATTGGTTTTTCAGGTATTATCATCTCTGGTACTCTGTTTCTTTCAGCCAGTCTTAGTAATCTTCTCTCATTTACATTCAATGCTTTCTCTAATGCTTCTATAAGGTCATTTACACTAACTTTTTTCTTTCTTGATTGTGGTGTCTTTATTGTCAGTTTTGGTTCTACATCTAATATTATTCTTCTGCTCTGAAAATCATCTAATTCTTCTATTTCTTCATGCGGGAACATCATATTATCTAGATTAGCAATTCCTTCTGATAATAGTTTTTCAGATTTTATCTTTAATAATATTGCAGATGCCAATAATACTTTTCCTGATAAGAATAAGTTTGATTCCTGTAATTTTTTTATTGTCTCTAGATATTGTTTTGATAATATTGATATATCTACATCCCATGGATCCATCTCTCCTGTTTTTATTAGATCTAATAAGATTGTCTGCCATGTTATCTCATCTTTTTGCATTAACATCTCTAGAATTTTATCTTGCATATACTATTTTATCATTATTATATTTATATAGGTTATTATTTGAATTTTCAAAAATGTTGTAGGATTTTCAATAATTCTTCACAAAGTGTTTTTAACTTCAAGTTTCTTAGTAAATAATATGAAAGAGATTATGATTATATTGATATTATTATGTTCTTGTACAGATATGGATTCAACACCTTTTATAAGAGATTTATCTCCTCAGACTGCTTTTGTTAATGAAATAATTGATGGTGATACCTATGTTGTGGATATTAACGGAAGTGAAAAGCACATCAGGGTTTTAGGTATTGATTATCCTGATGTTTCTGATGACAGGATTGATAATTTTCTTGATTTGGATATCTCTAAAAAGAGAATAATATTCTGTTATGATGATGGTAAAAAGGAGTTGATAAAATTATTAGTTAATAAGAGCGTTACATTAAAAGCTGATATTGCAGCACCAGACAGGGATGTGTATAATAGATTATTAAGATACGTGAGTGTTAATGGTACTGATATTGGATTATTGCTTTTGAATAATGGTTATGCAAGATTTTTAAACGATAATGAGATTCAATGTTCCAGATGTTTAAGATATTCTCAATTCTATAACAAAGCTAAAGATTCAAAGAATGGTTGTTTATGGAATAATTAGTAATTCTAAGAAAGCATTATAAAGCAAAATAGAGTTTTATTATTGTTTTGCCGATGTAGCCTAATCTGGTAAGGCAACGGTCTCGAATAATAATATAGATAACCGTTTCCGAAAGGAATTGTAGGTTCAAATCCTGCCATCGGCGCTTATAACATATCTGCTTTCCTTGATTTAAAAGCAATTATATATTTATATTCAGCCACGCTATATTAATACTAGATAAAACTTTTCTTCATTTATTTATAATTCTTTAAAATGTTCAAGAATAATTTATTGTAATATGTTAACTGAGAATGTTAATATAAAAGTTAACTTTTTAAAGTTATAGACTAAAAGTAATAATATGTTAACTAAAGACCTTGATTCTACTGATTTGAAGATTCTTTATGAGTTAGATAAAAGTTTCAGGCAGCCTTATACTAAGATATCTAAAAATATTGGTATTAGTAAACAAGCTGTTAAGAAAAGGATTGATAAATTAGTTGATAATGGTATTATTAAAAAATTTGTTATAATTATAAATATGGCTAATTTTGGTGTTATTCCTAACCAAGTGTACATTTCTTTGCATTCTACTTCTGAAAAAAGAAAAAAAGAGTTTATTGATTTTTTAATAAATGAAAAAGTCATTGCACAGGTGACATTATGTGAAGGTATTTATGATTTATTTTTTGGTATTACTGGAGATAATATTTATGAGATTGAGGGGTTTTTATCATTAATTTTCACAAAGTTTTCTGATATTATTAAAGAGAAAAAAATAACTATAATAATAGACACAAGATTATTTCCTAGAGATTATTTGATAGATAAGAAAAGAGAGATTATACCATCAAATAAAGGTTTTCATCAAAGGAAATTTATTAAACATGAAATTAAAGATATAGATAATAAGATTCTTAGGATTTTATGTATAAATCCTAGGATTCAGGTTGTTGATATTGCTCTTGAATTAGATTCTAATGTTCAGACTATAATTAACAGGATTAAATTTTTAGAAAAGAATGGTATTATACGTGGATATATGTATCTGACAAATGAAAAGATTATGATACAGCACACTATTCTTATTGAGCTTAGTTCTATGGAAAATAATGTTGAGCAAAGATTATTTCAATATTTATCTTCATGTCCCAATGTTGTTTTTGTTGTTAAATATTTTGGTGAATATAATTTTTCTATTACAACAGAATCTAAGAATTTCGATGAGCATAGGAGATTTTGTGATAATTTCAAGAAAGAGTTTTCAGATTATATAAAAAGTTTTATTCCTTTATTTATTCATGATATCAAGAAGATGAACCTATTGCCTCCGGATCTCAAGTAGCAAAAGCTTTTTATTCTTCTTATCAGAACTTAATATTAATGAAAATTCCAGATCATTTAATTAAAGACTATATTAAGTTAGGCAGGATTAAGATTTCTCCAAAATTTGATGAAAAAGATCTAAGACCTGTTGGTTTAAGGGTTCATTTAGGTGATGAAATTCTTTTTTATGAACCTAATCAAGTTATTGATTTATCATCTAATAAATTTCCAAAATATACTAAAGTAAATATTTCCAAAAAGTCTTTTGAGTTAAAGCCAGGACAGTTTATTCTTGGACATACAAAAGAAAGAATCACAACAGATAAAAACATTTTATGCGAATTAGACGGTAGAAGCAGTATAGCAAGATTAGGTTTAAGTGTTCATGTTTCTGCTAAAATTCTTGATGGAACTTTTGAAGGTAATCATTCAGGAGTTTTAGAAATTTATAACCACTCTAATGTTACTTATTTATTGAAAGCAGGAATCCCTATTGGTTGTGTTACTTTTGAATTATTATTAGACAAAGTTTCAGGTAAAAGTAAAATAAATTATAAGATAATTAATAAATTAGTTTCAGCAGAAGGATATAAATAAACTATTTTAAAATTCTCCTAATGTCAATTGTTTTTTAGATCTTTTTCCACCTGAATATTCTAGATATGAACTCCAGCTTTTTCTAAATATTTCTGGATATTTTTCCCAGTTATTTTTTAAGAATTCTTTAGTTACTGGATCAGCAGGATATCCTGAGCCACACTCGATTCCTAATTTTTTTCTCATTACTTCCATTTCTTCTTCACGTGCACATTTTGCTAGGATTGAGGCTGCGCTTACTTCACAAAATAAAAAGTCTGCCTTGTGTTCACATAATATTTCTGTTTTTACTTTCATTCTTTTATTCAAGAAATCTGTGAATGCTTTTTTATTTGTGCTTGGACAGTCTACTATTACTTTTTCTGGTTTTAAATAATTTATTATCTCAGCCATTTTTTCACCTTCTAGATTATTTAAATTTGAAGTATCAGAAAATAAGGCTTTATCTATCTCATCTGGATATATTTTTATGATTTTATAATCTTTCACTATTTTTATTATTTCTTTAAATAATTCTTCTCTTCTTGTCTGGCTTAATAATTTAGAATCTTTAACTCCTATAGTTTTCAATTTATCTAAATCAATATCTTCTATCAATACTCCAGCCATTATCATTGGACCTATTACAGGACCTCTACCAGCATCATCGATACCACATATTAATACCATTAATAGAATTATTTTCTTCTCATTTAATTAGATTTCTATTCATTTCTTATGCTTGAAATATTCTATCTGTCTTAAACGAGTTTTAGCATCTTTCAATGTCTTATAAAGTCCCATATTTCTTCCCTTTTCAGAAACTACTTTATATCCTTCTTTGGTTCTCTTAATCATTAGTTTATTACACCTATTGCTTTCAAGAAGAGCCAAGCTAAGATTATTAACATTCCAATACAAAATATTATTACCCAAAGTGTTGTTCTATCTTTCATAATAAATTTTTAATTTTAAAGTTTATAAAACTTTAGAAGAATTTATTGAAGGATTTTCAGTTTTTTTGAAACATACATCAGAAACGTTAGGGTTATTTCCAGATAAACGATTTATGATTCTAGATTATTGTATTAATTTTATTATTAGAAAATATTTCTGAAAATCCAAAAAATCTTTCAACAATAATTTCGTATGGAAATGCATTTTATTAGTGTTTGAGCACTGGACACGACAAACTTGCGCGCCAGGTTTATAAGGAAAATTGTTCAAGATTAGATTATGATTAAGAAAATAAAAAATAGTTTTATATGTGAAGAATTACCAAATAATAAACTATCAATAAAATATAATAAACTTTCAAAAGAGATAATAATTAACAAAAAAGACTTATTCAATGAAGATTATGCAAGTTTAGCTGGAATGATACCTGATGGAAGTTTAATTAAAGATTTAATGAGAGTATATTTTCACCAAAAGAAGGATTTAAGAAAGATAGATTTATTTGCAGTCTTAATATCAAAATTATTTTCACCAAAATCTACTATATTATATAAAGCAGATATAAGTGGAATGCAATGTTACATTAATTCACAGACTTTAGCAAGATTTATGTATCATATATTAGAAATTCCAAAATCAGATGAGTCTATGAGAGTTCCTAATGGATATTTGATTCCAATAAAAATGTTAAAATTGCTTATCTAAGAGAAGCTTATGACATGGAAGGAACTATTTTAAAAAGTTTAACAGAAATAAGATTTGGAGTAAAAAGCGAATTATTTGCTAATGATATTCACAGACTATTAAAAACATTAGGAATAATATCAACACTAACTTTTGCACCAAGGATTAAACAAAAATCAGGACAACATAGAGTTCACATTTATAGAAAAGAAAATTTTATTAAATTCAAAGAAATTGGTTTCAGCATTCCATTTTTAGAAGAAAGATTTGAACAATTGATGAAGAAATATAAAATAGCAGAGAATAGCGGGGGATCTCCGAGATAACCATAGTTAATCTCATTGGATTTGAATTCGTCAGACCTCTCAAATTTGAGTTGATCTTCCAACGACCCAACCGTGCTAACTAGCATTTCGGGTATCGCAATGAGTGCTTAACTCCTTATGAGCCTTCCGCAGTAGAACATCATCGAAACTACTTCGACGGACATTTAGTAAAAACCACAATTAAGTAATTTTTCCTCCTAGCTGTCCTACCCTTATAGACTCAAGGTTCGCTATGGTATCAGCTTCCCCTATCCTCTGCTGGTTTTTAGTATCCTCGTTATTTTTATAAACCTTTCCACACAGTATATATTATAGGTTTTGGGCATTAAATATGAAAACATTTGATATGAGAGAATTCATGGATATTGAGAAGAAGGTTATTAAAGCTATTTCTCTTAAAGATTCTATTAATGAAGTTAAAACTGTTGCCTCTTTTGAGATAGCTTCTTTAAACAAAAAATACAAGTGTTGTGCTGTTGTTATTGATTATAATTCTCTTTCTGAGTTAGAAGTTAATTTTACTGAGGGTGATGAATTGATGTCTTATTCTCCTAGGACTATTCCTTTCCGTGAGGGTCCTATTATTATTGAAGCTTATAGAAGTTTGAAGATTAAACCTGATGTTCTTATTATTCGTGGTGATGGTGCTCTTCGTAGATCTAAAGTCGGTCTTGCTTCTTATGTTGGTGTTCTTATTAACAAACCTAGTATTGGTGTTACTAAGGAATTGATTCATGGTGCTCTTAATGAAGATAATATCATTATTGATGATGAGATTAAAGGTAAAGCTTTGAAGATTAAAGAGTTAGCTAATCCTGTTTATATTAGTCCTGGTCATGGTCTTTCTGTTGATAAAGCTTTAGAGATTATTAAGAAAGTTTCAGATCCTGAATACAAATTACCTTTGCCTATGCATCTTGCTCATAAACATATTAATAAATTAAAAAAATAGTTATTTTATAAATTGCCATATTTTAATCTGACGGTCAATAATACCAATTATTTTTTCTTTGGCCTGATTTCCATCAATTATTATGTCCGCTTTTTCTTTTTGTATTTTTTCGTATTTTTTAGATTCAGGTATTACAACATTCATTGTGTAATCGAGTTGTTCTATATCATTGGATCTTTTTAGTCTTCTGTAAATTAAATTTAAATCGGAAATATCTACCCAAATTTTTTTATCAAATAATTTATTTAATTCTTCATTTACAAAAAGAAGGTAGCCTTCAACAATTACAACTTTATGAGGCTGAATTTCCATGTCAAAAACCTCAGTCCATCTATGGCTTGGTATGTGAGTACTCTCTCCATTTTTTAGTTTTTTAAGAGAATAAATTAGTTTATCAGTTCTTAGTGATTCTGGAGCTTCCCAATTATTGGATTTAACTTTAAAGAATTTATCTTGATTTATATGTAAAAATTTTCCTTTATATTTCTCTTCTAATTCATTAACAACTGTTGACTTTCCTGAACAACTTCTACCACAAACACCAATAACTATTGGTTTTTCATTTTTTCTAGAGATTACCATTTTTATCTAAAATAAAATAAGTTGCTAATGATAAAAAAAATAACGCAACAATAACCATCATCCACTTGCCTATATTAGTAGGTTGTTTCCATGCTTGTTGAAACCAGTCATTAGATACAAAGGCTATAAGAAGACTTGTTGCAAGTAACATTGACTTTTCAAGTCTTTTATTCATTGAATAACTCCTTTGGATTATATTCTTCTTGTTGTTCTTGGTTTATTTTGTTTCCCAGTGTTAGGTAATTTGCAGTTTTGAATCCATGAACTTTTGCAACAATATTTCTTGGAAACCTTTCTACTCTCTCATTATAGTCTCTAACTACTTTATTGTAGGTTAATCTAAATTGTTGAAGTTTTCTTTCTATATTAGAGATGTTACCATGACCCATAATTTGTCTATACAACTTGTCTGCTTTTACTTTTGGGTATCTTTCAAATAATGTTTGTATTTTAATAAAATTATTCTCAATTTCATCAACAGCTTCAGTTTTTTCGTTAAGAGATTTATCTTTTGTCCATTTACTTCTTGCTTCTATTGTGTCCTTAATTATCTTATATTCATGTATACTATACTTTTTAGCTACTTGAGCTAATGCTGGCAACATATCTATTCTTCTTTGCATAATAATATCTATACCTGCAAATCTTTCATCTAATTTGTTTTTCCAATATATAAATTTATTATAGATAGTTATCCACTGTTTTGCAAGTAGAAAAGAACCTAATCCAACAATACCAATTCCAATCCATATTATAGTTTCCATTTTTTATACCTCAAAATAATCCTTTTCTTTCAAATTCTTTGGTTTTACTTCAGCTTTAAAATATTTTATCATTTTCTTTATTGCCTCTTGTTTGGTCTTTAAATTATTGACCAATTTATAAATCTCCACAGTCTTATCCTCTTCTATATCCAAGTCTATTTGTATTTTTGTCATTTTCTATTAGCATGTAACATGATGATATATGGTAATATATAAATGTTTCTATACTTTTAATTTAAAGTTGTATTGCCAATAGTTATTTAAATCTTTAAATTAATAGTTAGTTATGAAAGTTTATAGTTTATTTAATAATTTCTCAACTTCTAATAAAGAGTTGTTTGATATTTCTAAGGCTTGGTTTGCTGTTTCTCTAGCTTTTGGTATTGTTCTTGGTGGTATTAATTCATTGTTTTTCAAGGCTTTCTTAATTGCAGCCATTGCTGTTGGTCTTGGTTTTTTATTGCATGAATTATCTCATAAGGTTATTGCTCAGAGATATAAGTTCAAGGCAGAGTTCAGGAGTTTTGATAATATGTTATTTTTGGCTGTTATTATGAGTTTTTTCGGTTTTGTTTTTGCTGCTCCTGGTGCTGTCATGATTTTATCTAGGATTTATGATATTAGGAAGACTGGTATTATTTCAGTAGCTGGTCCTGTTATGAATATTATAATAGCTATTTTGTGTTTGTTTATCATATTTATTCTAGATGGTTTTAGTATGTTATCTCTTGGTATATCTCAAATAATTAATCTTCCTTTATACTTGTCTATTCCTATTATTGGTTTTTTAGTCAATAGTTGGTTAGCTCTGTTTAACATGATTCCTTTCTGGCAGTTTGATGGTGCTAAGATTTTTAAGTGGAATAAACTAATTTATTTTTCTATTGTTATTATCTCTGCTTTTTTGGTTTTTGGTGTTAGCCTTTTAATCCAAAAATTATAAATAGTACTAAATTAAAAGAGTCATATGGTCGTTAATAAGGAACAGAGAGTTGGTGTTTTCGTTGATGTTCAGAACATGTATTATTCTGCTAGAGCTCTTTACAGTGCTAAAGTTAATTTTAAAGAAATTCTTAAAGAAGCTGTTAATGGTCGTAAATTAGTTAGGGCTTTTGCTTATGCTGTTCGTGCAGGTGAGAAGGATGAAGAGAATTTCCATAAAGCATTGGATGGTATTGGTTTCGAAGTTAAGTTAAAGGATTTGCAGGTTTTTTATGGTGGTAATAAGAAGGCTGACTGGGATGTTGGTATTGCTATTGATGCTATTGAATTAGCTCCAAAATTGGATGTTGTTATTCTTATTAGTGGTGATGGTGATTATATCCCTTTGGTTGAACATCTGAAAAGAGCTCTTGGTTGTAAAGTTGAGGTCATGGCTTTTGGTAAGAGCTGTTCTGGTAAGTTAAGGGAAGCTACTGATGAGTTCTTGGATATGGACTTGAATCATAAGAAATTTACTTTTGTTAAAAGATAATCTTATTAATTTAATAATATTTATAGTTTTATGATTGAGGAATTATCTTTTGGTGCTGTTGTTTTCAGGAAAGAGAATAATAAAGTTCTTTTCTTGTTATTATACCGAAAAGCTCATAAGAATTATATTGAATCTTGGGATTTTCCTCGTGGTCTGATTCAAAAGAACGAGACTCCTGAAGAAACTGCTAAGCGTGAGATTGTTGAAGAGACTTCTATTAATGAGCTTAAGTTTGTTAAAGGTTTTAAGGAAATCATTAAATGGTTTTACAAGAAAGACGGCAATTTAGTCAGCAAAAAAGTTACCTATTTTTTAGCAGAGACCTCTCAATTAGATATTAAGATTAGTAATGAACATGATGATTTCAGATGGTGTTATTTTGATGAAGCCTGTAGTTTAATTAAATTAAAGAATACTAAGGAAGTTTTGATTAAAGCTGATGAATATCTGACAGGTAGGCTTAACAAGTATTTTGATTAGTTAATCTTTTAAACATTTGACTTATTTTATTTTAATGGATTACATTCAAAAATTTAAAGATTTTATTAATAATATCAAAGTTTCAGATAATATAGCAATTTTTTATCACTCTATGTGCACTGATGGTTTATGCTCTTGTATTATTACATCTAAAGCTATAACTAAAATTACAAATGTAATTCCAAAGTTGTACATCCAAAATGAGCATGAGATTACTAAAGAGAATATTAAGTTATTAAAAGATAATTATATCAATAAGATTATTTTTGTTGATCTTTGTCCAGATAAAAGTTTTAAAGATTTAAGATTATTAGAAAAAGATCATGATATCTTGATAATTGATCATCATAAATACTTAAATAATTTCAATTCAGATAAAACATTATTCGTTCATTCTGAATTTATAAGGGAAGATCTTGATGGTTCTAAATATCCTGCTTCTAAACTTTGTTATGATTTATTTTCTAAGATGATTAATGTAGTAGAATTCGATTGGCTTGCTGCTGTTGGTCTTGTTTCTGATATGGGCTATAAATCATGGGCCTATTTTGTTATTGATGTCCAGAATAAATATCATTTAAATAAAGATGATGATCCTTACAGGACTGAAATTGGTAATGCTTCATCTGTAATTAAGATAAGTAAGGAAGTTTATGAAGATAGAGATATTGCTTTTGATGTTGTTTTTAACTCTAAAAATATTTTTGATGTTTTAAATAATAAATTATTAATTGAGACAAAAAAGAAAGCAGAAGAGGATATTTCTAAATGGATGAATAATCTTGATAAAATTGAAAAATATGGTGAGTTAATTGTTTATGAAATCAAACCTAAGTATAAGATTCATTCAACTCTTTCTACACAGATTAATCTTAGGTTTTTCCCTAATAATACTGTTATTGTAATATCTGATTATGAAAATAAAGAACTTTTAGAGATTAGTGCTCGTGATCAAAGGTGTATTATAAAATTAAACGAATTCCTTAGGGATTTAGTTAAAGATCTTCCTGATTCTACTGCTGGTGGTCATATTCCTGCTGCTGGTGCTCGTATTAGAAAAGAAGACTTGAATATTTTCAAGAAAAGATTGATAGAAAAATATCCAAATAAGTAAGTTTATAAATATCTATTCTATTATATTATTTATGGCTAATGAAGAAAAGATTGGTTTCCATAAAGGTTGCCTTACAACTTTAAGTAAGGAACGTGAAGAATTGCTGAAATTAGTGAATATTACTGAACAATTGATGGGTATGCACTTGAATGCTCTTAAAGAGTTAGGTATTGATATTGAGAAAGACACTAATAAACATCCTGAGGTTAAAAAATGATTGAATTATTTAATAACAAGATATTATTCATTGCAGGGATTTCATTGCTTAGTATTATAGTCTATAAATACATTACCAGAAGGAGTAAAGAGGATATTGCAATAGAGAATGAATATAATGAAGTCTTGAATTCTGAAAAATATAGGGTTAAGGGTCAATTTTAGTTATTAATGCATTGTAACGTATAATAATTCTATTTTAATTATTATTTCTTTTCTTGATTATTCAGTTATTTTTTTTTGGTTTTCTTGAATAATCTATGAAATTCCATGAATCATCTTTTGAGAAGCGTTTCTACCACATTTCTAGTGTGCGAATATTAACATTAAAATCATACAATTCTTTTAGTTGTGTCTTGCATTTTAAGTAAGAATATTGCCTTATTATTAATTTTAAAAACTCCTTTCTGATTATGTCTTTTTTCATAGGAATTAGATAGAACAAATCCTATTAGACTAGTGACATATGTCACCTTACTACACATATAAATAAATATCCGTTACATTTTTATATCTGGTTTTATTTTAATTATTATGGTTTTGAATATAGCAATTTTAGGGTGCGGAAGATTAGGTTACTCAATATCTCGATGTATATCAAGTAGATATGGTAATAAAACAATTTATCCAACAACAAGAAATAAGAAAATTTTAAAAAAGTTGACTAAAGAATTTCCAAATACAACTAATAATAATATATTCGCTGTTAAAAAATCAGATATAATTTGTATTCTAACTCAACCAGAAGAAGTTTCAAATCTAATAAAAGAGATTAAACCTTATTTAGATGATAGTAAAATATTAATTAATTTCACTCCAAAAAATATAATTATGGAATTCCCAATTATCAGTGTTGCTTGTTCTCCTGTTATAAAAGAGAAAATAAATATTCTCCTATATAATCAAAATAAAAAGGTAAACCTCTATTTATTAAATAAATTTAGAGATTACTTTCTTCCAATTACTAGTTATTTAAATAAATGTGATGATACAATTAAAGAGTTGGGGATTATGTCAAGAGTCTATGCCCATATCTTAAATTATTTCCAATATTTAAGGAAGGAAGGAAGTAGACATGAAAATTTGGAAGCTTATTTTTCTCTAGTATTTAATACATTATCTGATACTCAAAGAATTGAAGATACAATAACGAATGCTCAAACAAAGAGAGGAATAACAGAGGAATTATTTAAAACATATAAAAAAAACAATAGTTTTTCTAAATTTGTTAATAAAGAAAAAATTGTGGTTGATAAAAAAATAAAATCAATTCAAGAGGATTAAGAATCATATCTATTAGCTTTATCATAGCCAATAACTAATATATTTTTTCCTTCAACATTGTCTGCTATTCTCAATGCAACATTAACACCAGCTCTTGTGGTCCTTCCAAATTCTTCATGATTTTCGAATGGAGTATCCCAATGAACCAATCTCTCTGAGTCATTTCTTCCAGTTAATGCGTGATATTCAGCATCCATCCTACCATCACTAACAAGTAGAATATCCTCAATAAGCCCATCTTCTAAAGATCTCCTTATATGTGGGAAATCAATGCCTTGAAAGCTTGTTCCAGGTAATTTATGCCTAGAAAGTGCTCCCGGTTTTATTCCAAATTCTCCTGCGTATTTTCCAGGATATTTCAAATCATATAAAACTGCTGATTGAAATGTTTCGAAAGGCACAATTCTAGTCTTCACACTATCAACATATTCTACTGCTTCTCTTATATGCTCTGTATTAAACATATCAAAACTTGAATGCTCATCAACTGATCCCTCAATTGCACCATAAAGAACTCTACTTAATTCATGAAAGACTCTGCCTGGACCAAGTACACTTGAACCATTTCCTACTGCTGGAATAAAGAAGTGAACCCCATTAATCTCCCCCATAACTTCATTTGCTATTCCTTCTAATGCATTTAGAGTAATTTCATTATTAGTATATTGTCTTGTTTCTTTATCCATCTTACCCATAGAGTGATTAAGGAAAAAATAATCTCTATTTTGAGGGAGGAATCTTTTTAAAAATCTTGGAAATCCATTCACATATTCTTCTGCTGGTGTTAAAATTAAATGACTATCACTAATTAATTGTTCTTTGATTGCTGTTTCTCTTGCCTTTTCTCCGCCTGCTGGCAAGACAACAAAACACTCATATCCTAGTAACTTTCCAATTCCAGCAAAAGACACTCCTGCTGCTCCGGAACTTGTTTCTAAAACTTTATTTCCGGGATTAATATCTCCAGATTCTTCATAGTTTCTAAACAAATCTAGGTAAACCCTATCATAATGGCTACCAAAGGGGTTGTCAAATTCTCTTTTAACCCATATAGTGTTTCCATTTGGCACTTTACCTTTATATTTTAGAAGCAGAGTTCCACCTATCTTAGAAGATAGTTCATCATATGTTTGCTTTCTTTTTTCATCCATTTTCGATATTAAAATCATATTTTAGCAAATTTATAAATGTTTCTATAATGTAACTACTACTAAAAGGTAAATTAAAATAAATGATTGTCAATAACTACCTTTAACGTTACAATTTTAGTCTCTAGAAAGCTTTAAATATTATTCCTAATTTAGATATTTTTATGATAATTCCAATTGTATGCTTCAGTTGCAGTAAACCAGTGGCTCACTTATGGGAAGAGTTCAAAGAGCGTACTACTATTAAGAATGAAGATACTAAGAAAGTTCTTGATGAATTAGGTTTGGAAAGATACTGCTGTAGAGCTTTATTCATGGGTCATGTTGATCTTATTGATACTGTAGCTAGATTCAAGAAAGCTTAATTTTTAATATATTTTTTATAAAATAAACAAATATTTGCTGTAGACTTTTAGTATTATTAATAAAGTAAGTTAACTCTATCTAATTCTATCATTTTGCTTCTTCTATGTATTTATTCAAAATTTTTTCTAAATCTTTATCTTCTACATGAATTTCTATCCTTTGCTGAAACATAAGTCCTGTACCTCTTAAAAAATCACCAATATCATTGCCAGAACTATCACGAATTGTCGCATCCATTCTATCATTATTAGATAAGCTATAACCATTTTTAGTCAGATATTCAACTAATGCTTTTTCTTCTTTATACTCCAAACCGTAAAGTACTACCCTATCCATAAGTAAAGATAAGCAGAAAAGCTTAAAAAATTAACTATCAATTGCGATTGGCTACCACCAGGCATCTCACTGCGGTTCACTTATAGACTTGTAGAATTAACGATTTAAGAGCATACAATTCTATTTTAAGATAATTTTTGTTTGTAATTTTTATTATCTTGTTATTTTATAGCTTTTAACTTTATTGTATAATTCTTTTGCTTTTTTGTTTTTCTCAAAATGTTCTCTTACTGGTTCTAGTAATTCATTGATGTATTTTGCTATTGTGTTTTTTAAGTCCATTGGATGTATTTTCTTTTCTGAGTATAGTTTTACTAATTCTTCATAACTTTTTATCTCTAAATTTCCGCCAAATTTCTCTGGTCTTTCTATCACTATTTTTTTATATCTCTCAAATACTATGTATTTCGCATATTCTAGTACTGGATTATCTTTTTCCTCTCCTTCTGGACAGTATGCTTTCTTGAATTTGCTGAATACTTCATCTTTTGTGTCTGTCATGAATATTGCTGTGTCTGGTTTTGACTTTGACATTTTCATTGCTATTTTCTTGTCTATTCCTTCTAAGTTTGATTCTGTGAATTGTAATCCCATGAGCATATGATGAGAAATAACAATTGGTGCTTTGTATCCTAATTTAGGAAATAATTCTCTTGCCAGCATATTCACCTTACGTTGATCTAATCCTAATTCTGCGATATCAGCTTTCAAATGATGTATATCTGCTGCCTGCATTAATGGATATAATATCTGTGCTGCTGGATTATTTACACTATCCTCTCTTCCCATTATCTGTCCGCATCTTAATACTCTTTGTACTGTTGCATTCATTGATAATCTTAATACTGTCTCCCAATATTCTGGATGTTCTTTTATGAATTCTGATGCCCATATGAATTCCACATTCTTAGTATCTAGTCCTGATGCTTTCCATACTTCTATGAAATACTCTCCTACAACTTTTATTTTTTCTAGATCTCCTTCAAACTTATTATTTAGCATTGCAAACCAGTCTGCTACCCAGAACTTAAATTTTATTCCTGTAGAAGTTAGTTTATTTACTGTTATTACTCTCATCAATCCTTGTGCTATATGTATATTTCCTGAAGGTTCAAATCCGTCATATGCTATTATATCTTTTTTTGTCTTGAATAATTCTACTAATTCCTCTTCTGTTACTATCTCCTCAGCAAATGATTTTATTATCTCTATTTTTTTGGAAACATCCATAGAATTCTAGTTATTATTCAATATTTAAAACTATTTGTGTGTAAACCAAAAATTATATTTTCCTTTAGTTATTGAATCTAGTCTTAAGAATGCGAACCTTTCCGCTTGTATCTTATCATCTACTTTTACATTTTTAGTATCTGGTTCTGCTATTGCTTCAACTACTGTTGCATCATCCATCATGATTGTGCATTTTACTAAGTCTTTGCTTACAGGCAGATAATTTATTATCTTTCCTTTGTTCTTACTATTCTTATAAGTATCATGGTCTTGGCTGTGATATACAAACTTATCATTTTTATACTCTAAATTCATGCAGTCCATTAACCTGTGTAACTTATTCTCTGTTTTTAATTCTTTTAGATCTTCTTTTGTGATATAGAATTCTGATTCTGTATCCATTGTTCTATATCCTCTTTTCTCATCTTCTGGATGTAAAGGTAATTTTACTTTTCTTTTTGGTGCATTATCCACTTTTATTTTTTCAGTATTAACTAATACAAAATATCTGTTTGATTTCTTATCTAGTATTCTTCTGTTTATTGCAGCTACTACTGTAAAATCTAAATTAGTTTGTGTAGGAGTAAGTCCAACCTCTTTTATTAGTTCATAATATACCTCTCTCTCTATTCCTCTTCTCTTCAAGGCTTTTAAAGTGACTAATCTTGGATCATCCCATCCATTTACCTCACCTTTCTCTATTAATTCTCTTACCTCTCTTCCCTGTGTTGTTTTATCATTGATATTGAATCTCCCGTATTGTTTTTCTTTAGGATTTTTCATTCCAAATAATTCTCTTATATGGTTCTGCAATTCTGTTCTCATTGTTCCGAACTCATTGCTTCTTAATACATAATTTACTCCGCATAGATGTTCTTCTATTGCATTGTAAAAATCATATAATGGCCATACATGATATTTATTTCCATATTTGTAATGTTTAGCATAATTTATCCTAAATATTACTGGATCTCTTAATACCTGGTTTGTTGCTTTCATATCTATCTTTAATCTTAAGGTACATTCTCCCTCTTGATACTTTTTTTTCAGCATATTTTCCCATTCTTGTTTATTTATTTTAGGAGTTTTCTTTCTGCAGTCACACTCTTTCCCTTTATGCCTTAGATCCTGCATTTTTTCTCTATCACAAAAACACATGTATGCTTTCCCCTCTGTTATTAGTTGTTCTGCATATTCATAGAATTTATCCATATGATCAGAAACATAGACTATTGATGAGGGTTTTATTCCTAGATAATTTTGTATATCATCTAGATCAGCATCTATGAATTCTTGTGTTACTTTTTCTGGATTGCAGTCCTCAAATCTTAACACACATTTTCCTTGATATTTTTCTGCGTACATATAATTTATTAAGAATGTTAATGCATGTCCTAGATGTAGATATTTTGATGGTTCTGGTGGCATTCTTGTCACTATTTTTCCAATCTCAGCTCCAGGTAATTCTTTTAGTTCTTTCTTCTCAACTTTTTTCTCTTCTAATAATTCAGGAGCAAGTTTCTGTAATTTTTTTAATTGCTCTTCAGGTTTCATAGAATTGACTTCTTCTACAATACTCATTATCTCTTTTTTTATCTCATTTAATTTATTTTTTAATTCAGGATTCTCTCCTAATACCTTTCCTATTAATGCTCCTGGATCTGCTTTTCCATTGAACTTAACAGCATTCTGTAATGCATACTTTAATACTAGTTCTTTCATGGTTTTAAGGTATCAGTTTTATTTTTAAATGTTTGTCCTATAATATCTAGCATAAGTTTTATATATCTTGAACTCTAAAATAAGAGTATGCATAAAGTAGGTGATAATAAAAATATAATAATTATAGTATTGATAGCAATATTTGGTCTTGCAGTTTTTTCTTTTAATGATGATATTACAGGTAAATTTTCATTTAGCACTAAAGACTTGTATATTTCTGATTTTTATATCATAAAAAGTTCAAATAATTTCTTGAGTAATAGGTTAGTTGTTAATGTATGTAATGGAGGAAGTTCCTCAGTTGATGACTATGATATCAGATTTATATTAAACGCCCATGAATATAATGAATTTAAAAATAATGTTATAGAACCTAATGAGTGCTCGCAGGTATCGACTTCTTTTAAGCCATTCATGGAAAATGTAAGGATTGTTGAATCTTTAGTAATAGCAGATTCTACCAATAAGGTTATTGAAAAGAATGAGAATAATAACAGGGTTTTCAAAAAATTAAATCTAACTTCATACTCTCCTAATCTTGTTGTTTCAGGTATTGATATAGTAAAATCAGGCAATGATAATAAGATTAAAGTTAGATTCTGCAACAAATCTCCTACTGCACCTATTAGCAGACAATCAGGTATTAATATTGTTGTAGATACTATATCAAGGTATGTTCCTTATTACTCTAATATAAAGTCAGATTCTTGTGTTGAGGTCTATAGTCCTTCATTGAGTGAATATAATATTGGTTCTAAGAGAGAATTCTTGGTTGAAGCTTATGTTGATAAAGATGATGTTATTGTTGAATCTGATGAAAACGATAATTATTTATCTAAAAGGATTAGTATCTGATTTATGGGAATATTTAAGATATTAGGAATTTTTGCTTTAGTGATTAGTTTGTTATTAGGGATTATTATTTATGATGCTAATAGCTTTCGTGATGAGTTAGAGAATAATAATCAAATTATTGCTTTTTATGATAATGATAATATTTATTTTGCTGTTGAGATGGAAGAGTTTAGTAACATTGAAGATGCAATTGTCTATGATAAGGAAAAAATTGATGGAATTAAGGATAGTAAAGATAAAGTTATTTTCTTGATAGATGATAAGATTATTGATGATTCCAAAGTTAATGCAGGTATTGTTAAATTTGAAAAAGATTCTTTGATTAGATATTTGAAGACTTCAGAGATAGATACTCCTTTGAGAGATTATATTACTCTTTATTCTGGAGATTTTAAGGTTTTAGCCTTTGGTTTGTTGATACAGGATATTTCAAGTAAAGAGACGCCAGTATTGCTTGATTATTATAATAAGGATTTAATAAAGATCAGTCCTGATCATTTTTCTCTTAAAGTTTTCAGGATTCTTCCTGAGAATTTGCAATTGAAGATTATAGAAATGATTTTTAAATAACAGCTTTCAGTGCTTTTATTGCTACTTCTACTTGTTTGTCATCTGGTTGTTTTGTTGTTAACTTCTGTATCAATAATCCTGGTAATATTATTATGTTCATAAAAGAATACTTCGCTCCTAGTCTTAATAGTTCATAGCTTATGCTGGCGATTACTGGCAATAATATTAACCTTAGTCCTAGTTTTGTTGTTATATCATAGCTTTTTGGTATGAACATATACACAAGTATGCTTATGAATAATACTAGGAATACGAATGTTGTTCCGCATCTTTTATGTTCTGTTCTGAACTTTTGTGTATTTTTTATTGTTAGTTTTTTCTTGTTCTCATAGCATGCTACTGCTTTATGTTCTGCTCCATGATATTGGAATACTCTGTATACATCTTTATTTAATGAGATTATATAGATATACAACACAAATAATCCGATTTTTATTACTCCATCTAATAGATTAAAAAGAAAATTATTCACATGATATGTTTTATCTATGAATGTGCTTGCTAATAATGGCAGGAATTTGAATAATAATATTGCGAATACAACTGCAAATAATAAACTGAACACTATTTCTTTTGTGCCCATTTTTTCCTCTTTTCCTAGTTGTGCATTGCTTGAATAATTTAATGTCTTTATTCCTATATACATTATTATGATCAGATTTACAACTCCTCTGACAAATGGTATTTTAGATTCTTTGATTTTCAGTTTCTCTTTTTTTACTGTTATTTTTCCATTAGGGTTTCTTATAGCTACAGCTATCCTGTCTCCATTCTTCATCATTACCCCTTCGACTACTGCCTGTCCACCTACATAATTTGTTTGTTTCATTTTACCACGCTAAGTTTTTTGTGAATACTACTAAGTTTGAATGCCATTTATGTAATCTGCTTATGCTTTTTCCTATCACATAATTTCTTTTCTTTTTTATATTGTTTAAAAACTCTTCTATATTATCTGCTTCAGAGCATGTTATTGTATTGCCTAAGAATTTTACCATATGTGCATCACTTCCCCCTGTTGCAGCTTTATTTAATTCTTTTGCCCATTCTACTGCTCTTGAATTCATGAATGATGGCATTATAGAGTTTATTACTTCTATTCCATCTATTTTTTTTACTAGCCACGGATGTTTTACTGCATATCTATGGCTGTTTTTTGGCCTCATTGTGAATGGGTGTGCTAATATTATCAATGATTCATACTCTCTTGTTTTTTCTATTAATTCCTCTGTGCTCCATTTTAGTTTTCTTAAATTAAATCCTCTATTCTTCAAGTGATGTCCTGCTATATATTTTTTATAATAATCTTCCATATCTTTGTGATTGTAAAAATATGCTAATAAGTCTAGTGCATTGTTTGATGTTACCTCTATTCCAGGTATTCCTACTCCTACCTTGCATGCTTTCAAACTTGATATTACCTCATTATGGTCTGTTATGCTTATCTTTATATTTAATTTTTTTGCTCTCTGTATTAATTCTTCTGCTGTATTTCTTCCATCAGATGCTGTTGAATGCGAATGCATATCTACTCTCATCATATGTTTTATATTTTCAACATTTGCTGGATTGTCTATTATTATCTTCACCATCAGTTCTTTAAAAACTAACTTTCTTGGTTATAAAAGTTTTTATTTATTGTATTGTTAACTTAGAGAGAGTTTTAAACTCTAAAAGATAGTTATCAATTATCTTCTCTATAAAATATATTTATTAGTTGAACTATGATTTCTGTTATGAAGTAAAGATTGTAAATTCCTAACTCTACGAGGTCATAACCTTTAGCAAAACCATAAACTATCAAGAATAATGTGAATATGAAACTCACAATATTTAGTATGTCTTTAATTTTTACCATAATAAAACCTTACATTCCAGAGATTACTTTATACAATAATAAGATTATACCTATTAATCCAAGTAACACTCCTAAAACTGCTAAAACATTTAGTATAGTATTTTTTGTTCTTTTATTAAATAATGCCATTATATTATTTTATATATCCTCCTTTTTATTTCTTTCTCTCCTTATTCCAGTAAGGGCTTTTACATGATGGGCATACAGTAGGCTCGTTCTTTATATTATGAGGTATCCATTCATGGTTGCATCTTTCACACTTGAAACCTTTAATTTTTAGTTCTACAATTCCCATAAACAAACTATATACTTATGTAATATATAAGTCTTTTAATAAACATAATTTTACCTCCCTCTAAGTTACCAACGCATTGTTTTAGAAACTTATTTAAAGAATTTAGTAGTAACAGTTTCATGATTGAAAATGAGACTTTTCAGCTTGATTATGAGCGTTATTCTATATCTAATAATCTGAAGGAGTTAGTTAAGGAATTTAATATAAAGTCAGTTTTAGAAGCTCCTGCTCCAGGTCTTAAGGCTATGCCTTCAATTTATTCTTTAGGTTTTGGTGAAGTTGGTTGTGATGTGACATTATTGAATTCGCATCTTGATGGTATTAAGGCTTGGAAAGAATTAAAGTTCAAAGTTCATACCTCTAAATCTAAATCACTAACTAAAATGCCTTTCAATGATAATTCTTTTGATTTTGTCTGGAACTTTAACACTCTATCACAATATGAAAATTATGATGAGATTTTAGATGAATTTATTCGTGTCTCTAAAAAATATGTCTGTCTTTTAGCAGTTAATGGTTTCAATGTTGGTTCTCCTCTGCACAGGATTCTTCATGTGATTAATGATGTTCATTGGACTCATGGTGATAGATTATTCTTATATCCTTTTGCTGTTAAGAATTTGTTGAAAAAACATAATTTGAAGATTGTCAAAGTTGGTGTTATGAACTGTCCTATATGGCCTGATAGTGTTGGTTTTCGTGACATGAAATTCCATAAGATGGAAGATAAATTAAAGAATCTTAAGTGGCATTCTAATACTATTGATTATGTTAAAAACAATTCCTATCCTTGGTGGTTTAAGCATATGTACTATTTTGAGAAGATGCCTATGATATGGCCTGTTAAATTATTGTATGCACATCTTTTTTATGTGATTGGTGAAAAACAATAATGAAATCTGTATCTATTGTTGTTATTACATATAATGAAGAAAAGAATATTTCAGGATGTTTAAGTTCATTGTTAAAGGTTGATTATCCTAAGAATAAATATGAGATTTTAGTTATTGATGCATCTACAGATAAGACTTTTGATATAGCATCCAAGTTTAAAAATGTTAAAGTTATTAAATCAAAAGAAAAAGGTTTTGCTGTTCAGAGAAATCTTGGTATTAAATTATCAAAAAATGAGTTAGTAGCTTTTACTGATGCTGATTGTATTGTTCCTAAGGATTGGCTTAAGGTTTTAGTTTCTAGTATTGAATCAAATAAAGTTTCTGGTGTTGGTGGTAATGCTTATCCTCCTAAAGATTCCAGTCATATTGGTTTATGTATTGCTTGTCTTGGTTTTCCTGCTGGTGGTGCTCTTGGTCTATCTGATAATGATCCTATATCTACTTGCAATGCAATATTCTCTAAAAAAGTTATTGATAGTATAGGTGGTTTCGATGCATCATTAAGATATGGTGGAGAAGATACTGATATTACAAGAAGATTAAGAGCTAATGGTCATAAAGTTATTATTGAAAAAGATTCTTTTGTTTATCATAAGACTCGTGATTTTCATGAATTTTTATCTTGGTGTTTCAGGAGAGGTAAAGCAAAATTTAATATCTCTAAAAGTCCTTTGCAGCTTTTAATGCCTTTAGCAATTTTTGCTTATCCATTTTCGAGTAAGTTTCGTAAATTATTATCTAAAAGGAAAGTTATAAATATAGACCTGTTTTCTATTTTCTTTGTTGTTCCTGTCCTTTTTTTCTTGAGGCAGTTGTATATGACAGCAGGTTGGATTTATGAATTTATCAGAAGCTTTGGCTGGAAGGAGAAGCATTCGTAGTTTTAAATTAGAGCCAGTTCCAGAGAATATTATCAAAGAAGTTCTTCATGCAGGGATTTTAGCTCCAGCACCTTCTAATAGGCAGCAATGGGAAGCTGTTGTTATTCAGGATAGAAAAATTATTGAAAGATTATACAAAGATGCTGGTTCTCAGGAGCAGATCCTTCACTGTCAATGTTTGTTTGTCATGATTGTTGATATGGAATTCAATAAGGAAAATTTTTCTAATGTTCAGGCTACTGCTGCTGCTGTTCAGAATATGCAATTGAAAGCTGTAGATATTGGTTATGGTAGTTGTTGTATGGCTGGTATTGGTGATGTTCAGAAGATTAAGAATATTCTTGAGATTCCTGATCCTTGGCTTCCTGTTTGTTTCATGATGCTTGGTAAGCCTACTGAAGCTCCTTCTGCTCCTGCTAGAAAAGAGTTGGGAGAGATTTATCATTTTAATAAATATTCATCTAAATCAGAAAGGATGCAGTCTAGCGTATTCCCAAAAGATTGGACTCTTAATCAGTTAAGGCTTCATCAGAAGTTTGTCTCTCGTGCTTACAAGATGGGTGTTGATTACGAATTTTATGATCAGGAAGAGATTGAAAACATTAAAGATATTGTTAAGGAAAATTTAGTTGGTAAAAAGAAAGTTCTTACGCTCTTAGGTTATGATGGTACTATTATTAAAAATTTGGATCCTATGTTTAAGGATTATGATGTTATTGATTGTGAACTTAGTCAGGAAGCTGTTGATTTTGTTAAATCTAAAACTAAGAATTTAAAATTTACTTTATTCTCTGACAAGATTGAGAATGTAAAAGATAATTCTATGGATCTTATCATTATCGCTTTTGCTTTAGAAAAAATTCCAACTATTGATTTTATGCTTAAGGAAGCTAAGAGGGTTTTATCAAAGAATGGAAAGATTTTAGTTTTCTTCAAGAATAAGAATTCTTTTTATGGAGCTATGTACAAGGGCATTACTGGTCCTTTAGGTGTTAAACATTTAGAAGGTTTCTATATTCGTTCAGGTCCTTTCTCTCCTATTAGTGCATCTATGTTAAAAAAAGATATTGAAAAACTTAATCTTAAGATATTATCTCAGGGCGGCTTCTTTCTTGTTCCTGCTGAAGTAAAGATTTATAATGAAAAATTTGCTGGTTACTCAAAGAGACATGGCAAAAAGTTAAGTGTTCTTAAATATGGTATGAAACCTGTTTTAGGTTTTAGTAATATGTTATTTAATATTACAAAATCATATAATAAACCTTTTATGGCAGTTACTAAATATTTTATTCTTGAAAAATAATTTTAAATAGAATGTTTTAAATATACAAAATATTGCCTAAGATTATGAAAGAAGATGGTATAATTGAACAATCTAAAGTAGAATCAGAAATACTTTTAATAGTCCCGCCTGATAGGAGTTATGATAGAAGACTTCCTTTAGGAATAATGCAGATCTCTTCTTATTTGACAAGTAAAGGATTTAATAATCATATTTGCGATTATAAAGGTATAACTCAAGATGAAGGGATGAATAAGATAAAAAAATTTATTCTTGATAATAAACCTAAATTTGTTGGGATGTCTTGTTTTATAACTGAATTGCCTATTATGAAAGAGTTATGTGAATTCATAAAGAAACATAATAAAGATGCAGTTGTGATTATTGGTGGTCCTTATCCAACTGAAAGACCTGATCATTTTATAGAAAAGAAAGTAATGTTTGATTATTTGGTTCTTGGTGAAGCAGAAGAGAGTTTTTATGAATTGATTAAAGAGATTAAGGAAGGAAGAGATGGTAAAAATCTTAATGGGATTAGTTATATTAAGGGTGGAAAACTTATAAAGAATCCTGAAAGAAAAGAGATCCAGAATCTAGATGATATCCCTTTACCTGCTTATGAAAAAGTAGACATGAAATATTATACTGAACCAAATTCATGGACTATTAGAGGTGTCTATTTATCTTCTTTATTAGTATTTACAGCTAGAGGTTGTCCTTATGTTTGTAAATTTTGTACTGTTAGGGATCGTAGACCTAGAATGATGAGTCCTGCTAAGATCGTGGATCACTTAGAGATTTTATCAAAGCAATATAAGATTGATGCTATTCAGTTTGGTGATGATACTTTCACATTATATAAGTGGAGAGTTTATGAGATATTTAAATTATTGAAAGAGAGGAATATAAAATTGATTTTTGGTATCCAGACAAGAGCTGATTTGTTGGATGAAGAGTTAGTGAAATTCTTAAAGGAAAATGGGGTTATCCAGGTGAATATGGGTATTGAATCTGGTTCTGACAAGATGTTGAAAGTTGTTGACAAACGTGTGACTGTTGAAAGGATCCGTCAGACAGCAGAGATATGCAGAAGATTAGGTATGAGAATGTCAGCTTTTATGATGATTAATATTCCTGGAGAGACAAAAGAGGATATTGAAGCATCTATGAAATTAGTTAAGGAAGCTAAGTTTAATGTGACACAATGGAGCATATATAATCCTTATCCTGGAACTGATCTAGGTGGCGAATTAGATTTAGAGGATCTTAATGTAATTTCAAAATATCCATCAAAAGAATCTATGGAACTTATTGAAAAAAAATATAAGTACGCAGCTTATCCTGAAAGTTTAGAAAATATGTTGGCTTATATTCATTCACAGACTTTTAATGTTAGGAATGTAAAAATGATTATGGGTGGAGATTATATTCCTTCATTCTTTAGGTTTATCTCATTCATGTTTGATTCTAATTATTATAAACAATTAGGGAGTAGTAAAAGGAAACTTGATTATATTACTAGCATGAAAAGTCAGTTTTTGGGATTATGATTTTTTTCTGAAGAAGCTAATAGTTTTATTGAATATTTTGTTGATAGATAGAATGTAAGATATCCTCCTATTATTATAGCAGGTGATAGTGAGATTATACGGAATAGTAGTATTACAAAAGTAGCATTTATAGGTGTCATTCCTAAGAATAATAGTAGGCTCCCAAGTGTGATATCTGTTGTACCGAATCCTCCTGGAACTCCTGATAACCTCCCTATTATTGTTGGTATAAAATAGAGTAAGAAAGCTGTAGGATAATTTATCTTGAAGTGTATTGTTGCAATTGTAAAATATAATACTAAAGGTATAAGTAATGCCTGGAGTATAGTGTATGGTAATATCCTTAGGATTGTTTTTCTGTTAAGGAACTGTTCTTTTATCTGGGAAAATTTCATTATAGTATCTTTCTTTGTTATTTTATGTTTTCTTCCGAAATTTAATAAGAATTTTGGGAAAAAGTTTTTTATGTTCCAGCATAGTTTTATAAAATATTCATATTTAAAGATGAAGATTATTAAGCATGTAAGGGCAAGTATTGAAGTGATGAAAGTTATTATTATATAGATATCTGTTGTAAAACTGAGGAAATAACTTCCAGCAAAGATAATTGTTATTGGAAATAAGAATATTAGAAGGACAAGATCAATAAGTTGTTCAAATACTGTGACTAGCAATCCTTTGCTTATTGGAAGCCCTGTATAATGTCTTGTAGCTAATGGTTTGCTGATAAGTGATCCTGTGATGAATGGTGTTATTATAGAAGAAAATTTTGTGATGCAGAAAACATAGAATGAATGCATTATAGAAATTTTTCCTCCTATTGTTCTGATAAGAAAAGCAAGTCTTGCTCCCAATATGAAGTGGTATAATAAGTTGAATGCTATTGCTAAAAAAAGGTAAAGGATGCTTGAATAAGTAAAATTAAATGGGAGGTTCATGATATATCAGTATATTAGTAAAGAATTGTTCAATTTTTATAGTTTTCCATAAAATATTTTACATTATGATAATTATATTATAATAAGTTATTCAAAATAGAAGAAAAGGTTTAATAATACTGTAAAATCATGATTTTTATGCTTTCAGATAAGGAACAGAAAAAGGAATTCAAGAAAATAGCTTCTAAGAATCCTGAAAAATATTATGCTGTTGGTTATTTAAAAAAAGAGGGTTTTTCAAGGAAACAATGTTCTAAATGTGAGAAATATTTCTGGTCTGTAAATAATAATCAGAAAGTTTGCGGTGATTCTGTTTGTTCTGGTGGTTTTAGATTTATTGGGAATACTCCTGCTAAAAATAAATTATCTTATCTTGATGTTTGGAAAGAATTTTCTTCTATGTTTAAAAAATTTGGTTATACTCCTATTAAGAGATATCCTGTTGTTGCTAGATGGAATCCTACAATGGAATATACTATTGCAAGTATTGCAGCTTTCCAGCCTTTTGTTGTTTCTGGTGAAGTTAAACCTCCTGCAAAGAAATTAGTAATACCCCAATTTTGTTTAAGATTTATAGATATAGACAATGTAGGCATAACTGGAGCACACAATACAGGATTTGTAATGATTGGGCAACATCAATTTGTTGAAAGAAAAGAATGGGATCAGAATAAAGTTTTTGGGGAAATTCACCAATGGTTAAGAAAAGGCTTAGGTTTGCCTAATGAAGAGATTATTTTCCATGAAGATGCCTGGGCTGGTGGTGGAAATTTTGGACCATGTATGGAATTTTTCTCAAGAGGTGTAGAAATTGGTAACCAGGTTTATATGATGTACGAACAAACACCTGATGGAAATAAAGAATTGAATATTAAAGTTTTAGATATGGGCATGGGACAGGAAAGATGTGCTTGGTTTTCACAAGGATGCGCTACAATTTATGACGCTGCATTTCCTAAAGTTATGGAATCTTTATATAAAAAAACAGGATTAAAAACTGATGAAAAATTAATGGCTAAATATATTCCTTATGCAGGTTATTTGAATGTTGATGAAGTTGAAGATTTAGAGAAAGCATGGAAATTTGTTGCCTCTAAAGTTGGAATGGACGTTAGTGAATTAAAAAATAGAATTTTACCTCTAAGTCAGCTTTATAGTATTGGTGAGCATTCAAGGGCTTTATTATTTTTTTTAAATGATGGTGGTCTTCCCTCTAATGTTGGTGGGGGTTATAATCTTAGGATTTTAGCTAGAAGATGTTTTGAATTCATAGAAAAAAATAATTGGGATATTGATTTATTTGAAATCTGTAAAGAACATGCTAAGGAATTGAAAGAACAGTTTCCTGAACTATCTGATAATTTAAATGAAGTTAAAAAAATTTTGGATGTTGAAAAAAATAAATATAATGTTAACAAACAGAAAGCTAGATTAATTGTTGAAAAAATAGTGAAAGATAAACAAAAGATTGATACTGATAAGTTAATTGAATTATATGATAATAATGGTATTGCTCCTGAACTAATTGCAAAGGAATTAAAAATAAAGATTCCTGATAACTTTTATTCTTTGGTTGCCTCAAAACATGAGCAGAAAGTACAGGAACATCAGACTAAGAAAGAAGAAGTTTTAGTTTTAGATGGATTGCCTGAGACTAAAGCTCTATATTTTGATGATTATAAATTAGCTGAATGTAATGCTAAAATTTTAAGGATTATTCATGATAATGTTATTTTAGATAAGACAGTTTTCTATCCTACATCTGGTGGACAGCTACATGATATTGGTAAAATAAATGATGTTGATGTTATTGATGTTTTCAAACAGGGAAAGATTATTGTTCATAAAGTTAAAGATGTGTCAAAATTAAAAGAAGGCATGAATATTACATGTAAGATTGATTTAGATCGTCGTATTCAATTAGCTCAGCATCATACTTCTACTCATATTGTTAACGCTGCTGCTCGTATTGTTCTTGGTAAGCATATTAATCAGGCTGGCGCTAAAAAAACTTTGGAAAAAGCTCATATTGATATTACTCATTACCAGAGTTTGTCTGAGTCTGAACTTAAAAAAATTGAGGATGAATCTAATAAGATTATTAAACAATCTATTCCTATTAAGAAATCTTTCTTATCTCGTGAAGCTGCTGAAAAGAAATATGGATTTGCAATATATCAGGGTGGTGTTCCTATTGGTCAAGAATTAAGGATAGTTGATATTGTTGGTATTGATGTTGAAGCCTGTGGTGGTACTCATCTTGATAATACTAAGGAAGCTCAAAAAATTAAGATTCTTAAATCTGCTAAGATTTCTGATTCTGTTGTCAGGATTGAGTTTGTTGCTGGTAAGAAAGCTTTTGATGAAGAAAACAAAGATGTTACTATTACTAATGAATTAGCTTCTTTACTAGATTGTAAAAATAATCAGGTTCCTTCTAGAGTTCAGGAATTATTCAATTTGTGGAAGGATGTTGTTAAGAAAAATAAAAAGATTAGTTCTTTTAAATTAAGTTCTCTTGATATTTATTCTGGTTCTGATATTATTGAGAAATCTTCTGAAATATTAAAGACTCAGCCTGAACATCTTGTTAATACTGTTAAAAGATTTATTAAAGAGATTAATGATAATATCTGATTATTTTACAGCATCTATTGCCTTTTTTGCTTTTTTCTTATCACCAACATAATCTGTTAATGCTCTTGCTATTCCTTGTTCATATTGCATAAATGTTATTGTATCTTTAGCCTTTATTTTTCTTACTCTGAAATTTGCTGTATCTCCTATTCTGGATAATTCTCTGATGCTTCCATCTTCAGCTTTTAAATAGGCATTTTGATATGGATCTTTAGGATTAGTTGAAAAGAATACTGTTTGACTATAGCTTTCACAATCTATAATATTAATAGCACCTATAGGATAGGTTACAGCTTTTCCATTTAAGTTTTTTATTGTATCTCCTGAGAATTGTATAGCAGTATAAGGTCTTGAACATCTATCAGTGTTATATAAATCTTTGACTTCTACCTCTCTGTCAACATTATCTCCTGCATTTGTTGTGATTCTTGTCTCAATATTTAATGTTGGAGGTTCAAAAATCCCGTTTTTTGGTGTTGTTGCACATGCTATAGCTAATGATGCTATCCCGGAAAATGTTAATGATCTTAATCCTGAAAATGTCATTGTAATCACTATATAATAGAGACTATAAGATTATAAAGATTTCGATAATACCACATATAGAAATTTTTATAAATTTTATTTAAATTCAAGAATGATATTCGGAGGAAAAATGACACAAAACCAACAACCTATTTATATTTTAGCAGAAGGATCTCAAAGGACTACAGGTAGAGACGCTCAAAGAAACAATATCATGGCAGCTAAATTAGTTGCTGAGACAGTACGTACAACTCTTGGACCTAAAGGTATGGATAAGATGTTAGTAGATTCTTTAGGTGATATCATAGTTACTAATGATGGTGTTACAATATTACAAGAGATGAAGATAGAGCATCCCGCAGCTAAGATGTTAGTTGAAGTTGCTAAAACTCAAGAAAATGAAGTTGGTGATGGTACAACTACAGCTGTTATTATCGCAGGAGAATTATTAAAAAATGCAGAATATTTGTTAGATAAGAATATTCATCCTACTGTTATTACTAAAGGTTATAGATTAGCTGCTGAGAAATCTCAGGAATTATTGAATGCTATGGCTGAGAATATTACTCATAATGATATTCAGACTTTAAAGAATATTGCCATGACTGCTATGACAGGTAAAGGTGCAGAAGTTGCTAAGGAAAGCTTGTCTGAAATTATTATTAAAGCAGTTCAGAGTGTTATGGAAATTAATGATAATGAAGTAATAATTGATGCTGATAATATTAAGATTGAAAAGAAAGTTGGTGGTGGTATTGAAGATTCTGAATTGATTGATGGTATTGTTTTAGATAAGGAAAAAGTTTATTCATCTATGCCTTCAGAGATTAAAGAAGCTAAGATAGCTTTATTGGATGTTGCATTAGAAGTAAAAAATACAGAGATAGATGCTAAGATTCAGATAACAGATCCTGCTCAGATGCAGGCTTTTATTGATATGGAAGATAAGATGCTGAGGGATATGGTTGAAAAAGTCTTTAAGTCAGGTGCTAATGTTGTTTTCTGCCAGAAAGGTATTGATGATTTAGCTCAGCATTATTTAGCTAAGAAAGGAATTTACGCAGCTAGACGTGTTAAAAAATCTGATATGGAAAAATTAGTTCGTGCAACTGGTGCTAGTATGGTATCTAAGTTAGATGATCTATCTTCTAAAGATTTAGGTTTCGCTGGCTTAGTTAATGAAAGAAAGATTGGTAATGAGGACATGACTTACGTTACTGGTTGTAAGAAAGCTAAAGCTGTTACTTTGATATTGAAAGGTGGTACTCAGCATGTTGTTGATGAAGTTGAGAGAGCTGTTAAGGATACTATTGGTGATATTACTGCAGCTTTGAAGACAGGTAAAGTTGTTGCTGGTGCTGGTGCTTGTGAAATAGAATTAGGTAAGGGTTTGAGGAAATTCGCAACTACATTAAGTGGAAGAGAACAATTAGCTGTTTTATCTTTTGCTGATTCTCTAGAAGCAATTCCTATTACATTAGCTGAAAACGCAGGTCTTGATCCTATTGATTCTTTGACAGAACTGAAAGCCGCTCATGATAATGGTGGTAAATGGATGGGTCTTGATGTCTTTTCAGGTAAAGTTGTTGATGCTTGGAAAGCTGGAATTATTGAACCTTTGAAGATTAAGACTCAGGCTATTAAATCAGCTTCTGAAGTTGCAGAATTAATACTAAGAATTGATGATGTATTAGCTTCAGGTTCTAGACCTTCTGGTGGTGGACATATGCCTCATGGTGGAATGCCTCCTGGAATGGGAATGGAATAAATTTTTATTTTTTTCGAAACATTTATAATATTTTTAAGACCTCAAGACTAATATGGGTAGATATAATGATACTTCAATAAAAAAATTAGTAAATGGGATTAATCAAGAATATTTCCTTCCAGACATTCAAAGACCATTTGTATGGAAAAATGATAAAAACGAATTTGAAGGCAAAGTATGTAGTTTATTTGACTCAATATTAAGAAATTATCCAATAGGAACATTATTATTTTGGAAAATTGATAAAAAAAGAGCAGATGAAGATAATTTAACTTTGCTAAAATTTCTTGAAAACTCAAACACATATAGGAACGACAAATTTTTATCAATTTCATCAGAAAAAGATTATATCCTAGTTTTGGATGGACAACAAAGAATGACAATTTTTAATTTAGTTTTTAAAGGGATATTTGAAGATACTTTTAGAAATAAAATAAGAAGAAGAAATCTCTATTTTAATTTACTTACAGATTTAGATAAAAATGAATTAATTGAAGAAAACTTTTATGAATTTAAATTTTTTGAAGAAGAAAAGAAGAGTTTTTTTAAGGATGGAAAAAATAAGATTTGGTATAAAATTAAGGATATTCTAAGTTTAAAAATTGAAGATTTAGAAGATGAATTTGAAAAGATTTATAATTATGAAAATGATATGACTACAGAAAATAAAAAAATAATTAGAAAAAATTTAACTAAATTGCTATCATCAATTAATGAAGATAATGTTTCTTATTATGAAATAGAAAAATCAAAGAAGGATGATGAAGCATTAGAGATATTTGTAAGAGTAAATTCAAAAGGAGTTGTTTTAAGCTATTCAGATTTATTATTCTCAAAAATAATTCAATATTGGAAAAATAATGAAGAAACAGAAAGTGCGAGAGACATATTTTATCAATTTCTAAATGGAGATGACAAAAAAGGAGAAATAAAAGGGATTAATAGATATGGTGACGGATTTAATTTTGATAATGATTTTATTTTAAAGACATCACTAGTTTTAATTCATAAAGAGATCAGATATAAAATAAAAAATTTTAATGAAGAAAATATTTCTTTAATAAAAAATAATTGGAGTAAAATAACTGATTCAGTAAGAAAAGTTATAAAATTTTTACCTAAAATAGGCATAACTTCTAATAAATATTTAAGAAGTAATCTGTCTATAATACCCATAATTTATTTTATTTATAAAAAAGAATTATATAATAAGGACATTGAAGACAATGCTAATGAAAATCAAGAACTATATAAAAAGTTTATTTATATTATACTATTAAATGGAGTTTTTGGCGGTCAATCAGATCAATTATTAAAATCTTCAAGAGACGAAATAAATAAAACTGAAAGCATATTATTTCCTGCAAACAACCTATTAAAAGTTTTAGGAAGCAGTAAAACTATAAAAAAAGAAGATGAGTTAAAAGAATTTTTAGATGAAATATCTTATAATACAGATAAAAGTAAAATAATATTAAAAATATTATATGGGAATTTAATGGATGATGAGACACAAGAAGATCATTTATTCCCACAAAAGAAAACAAAAAAGAAATATGATATAAAACTAGTTGATAATATTGCTAATTTGCAAGCATTAAAATCAGAAAACCAAAATAAGGGTGGAAAAGATTTTGAAGAGTGGATAAATTTAATTTTAACAAAAATACCAGATTTTAAGACAAAAAGTTTTATTCCAGAATTAGATATAATACAAAAACCTGATGAAGAATTAAGATCATGTGGAATTTTAAATTCATATTCAGAAGAAAATTTTGAAGTTTTCTTAAAAAGAAGAAGGATATTAATTTATAGAAAAATCAAAGATTATTTCAAATTTTAAGTTAATTTTTCATAACCTCTTCACAACATATCCTTCTTCTTTGTCATCTACATAATATCCTGATTTTTTTAATTCATCTCTTATCTTATCAGATGTTTTGAAATCTTTTTTCTTTCTTGTCTCTCTTTAGCTAATTTATTTAAGTAATGTTAGTAAATTCTATTTCAATTCATATTAATCAATTCTTGAGTAGAATAAACTTGTACAGCATCTTGCTTTTCTTTCAAGGCTTTATCATTGCTCCACAAACTGCATCTTAATTTAAGAGCCAGAGCAAAATAAGGAACATCTTTTGGGTCAGGTGATATTTTTTCAGCTTTTTCTATGAAAGCATCAATTTCTTCTTTAGGAATAAAAATTAATGTTCTTTCAAAGATATCAAAAAGTTCATTAAATTCTTCTTCGCTTCTATGGGTTTTTTCTTTAAGGTATTCTTTATATTTCTTAAACTCCTCAAAAATAAACTCAGGTGCGTATAATTTATGTTTAAATAATATATCAGAGGTTCCACTATCTTTCAATAAAGCAGCAAAGAGAATATTTGAGTCAATTACTAAATCCATTATTAAGCCTTTTTATATTTTTTAGCCAAATTTTGGTTCAGTTCTCTTCCTAATCTTAATGCATCTTCTTCTGTAAGAATGCTGTTTGACTTGAATTTTTTTAAAAATTCTAAATCTTTTATTCTTTGTATAAATGCTTGTCTTGCTACCTCAGACCAATTCATTTCTGGAAAAGTCTCCATTTTATGTTTTAGTTCTGATGGTACTGCTAAAGTCATAGTTGTCATTTTTTCTTTCCTCCTATTATGTGTAAAGATGTATAATATGTTTAGATATATAAACATTACGATTTATTCTCAAAGAATTCTTTCAGAGTATATAACATTTATTATAAAAAATAGTCAGTGTAAATTAGATAGTTTATAATGATATTCACAACCTCTTCACAACATACCCTTCTTCTTTGTCATCTACATAATATCCTGATTTTTTTAATTCATCTCTTATTTTATCTGATGTTTTAAAATCTTTTTTCTTTCTCGCTTCTTGTCTCTCTTCAGCTAATTTCTTGATATTATTTGGTATTTCACTTTTCTCTTCCAATATCCCAAATACTTTATCTATCTCTCTCATGAATTTTATTGCTTGTTTTGCATCATTATTAGAAATACTCTTCTCAGTCATCATTTTGTTTACTTCTTTCATGAATTCAAATATTACAGTTATTCCATTATGCGTATCAAAATCATTATTCATCTCTTTCTCAAAATTCTTTTTAGTTTTATCTATTAATTTATCAATTTTATTATTATCTTTAACTTCACTTTTATAATTCTCTAGACATATCATAAATTCATTTAATTTTTGTAATGTATTCTTAGATTGTTCTAATAAATCCTGATTGAAATCTATTGGTTTCCTGTAATGTGTTGATAAGAATAAGAATCTTATTACCTCTTTATTGTAATTTTTCAATACATCCTTTATTGTTAAGAAATTATCTAAAGATTTGCTCATCTTATCTTTGTTTACTTTCACAAATCCTGTATGCATCCAGTATCTCACAAATGGTTTCTTTCCTGATATTGATTCCATCTGTGCTATCTCTGCTTCATGATGTGGGAATATTAGGTCTATTCCTCCTCCATGTATATCATATTGTTCTCCTAATTCTTTTTCTGTTATTGCTGTATCTTCTATATGCCATCCCGGTCTTATCAAAAATTTTTTACTTTCAATTTCTATTTCCCAGTATGGTTCTCCAGGTTTACTGATTTTTAACAAACAAAAATCTCCTTTGTTTCTTTTTTCTCTATTCTCATCTACTCTTGATACTGCATCCTCTCCTTCTAATGAAGTTCTTTTTGCTAGTTTCCCATATTCTTTATCTTTTGATAGATCAAAATACCACCCATCACTTATTTTGTAGGCATACCCTTTTTCTATTAATCTTTTTACCTGTGATACTATCTCTTTTATGTAATCTGTTGCTCTTGCATATTTGTTTACAGAATCATTTCCTAAGTTCTTCATGTCTTCTAGATATTCTTTTTCATATTTTCTTGATATTTCTCTCCAGTCAATTTTTTGTTCTTTTGCTTTCTTTATTATCTTATCATCTATATCAGTTACATTTTGTATATATTTTACATTAAAGTCTTTATTTCTTAAATATTTGACAATTATATCAAATTGTGTGTATGTCTTTGCATGCCCTAGATGTGAATAATCATATGGCGTTACACCACATACAAAGAATCTCACTTCATTCTCTTTTATTGGCTTAAAATTCTCTAATTTCCTTGTTAATGTATTGTAAATCTTTAGCATAACATTTCAGGTTTTATTTTATTTATTAGTTTTTCCTTAATTTAAACACCATCATATATTTTCAACAATATAAGTTTTCTCCCAGTAAACTTAATAAACAGCCCATTATTTTGACATTCTACATGAAAACAGTACTTTTTACTAAGCCTGTTGAAGAGTTGAAGACAGAGGCTCTTGCAATTGGTGTTTACGAAGATGATTACTCTAATATTGAGAAGTTCGATGCTCTTTCCGATGGTATAATTACTGAATGTGTTAAAGACAAGGAGTTTACTGGTAAATTATATCAGATCTCAATTTTCAGATTGAAGAATAATATTAAAAGGATTATTTTAGTAGGTTTAGGTAAAAAAGAGGATTTCAATATTCATAAAGCAAGGATTGCTTCAGGTAAAGTAGCTGTTTTCCTTAGGGATAAGAACATTAAAGATTTCAGTATGATAATGTACGAAGACTTTAATCCTTATGATTCTGCTTATAGTATTGTTGAAGGTGTGAAATTGGCTCTTTATTCATATAATGATTTCAAGACTCATGATGATATAAAAAATATTGAAACTTTCACTATTATTGGTAGCGGTAATAATTTTTTAGAGATTGATAATGCTATTCGTAATTCTATAATAATTTCAGATGCTGTTTATATTGCAAGAGATTTGGCTAACAAGCCTAGTAATGTTGCTACTCCATCTTATATCGCTAAAAGAGCTCAGGCTATATGTAAAAAGAATGATATTAAATGCAAAGTTCTTGAAAAAGAAGATATGATTAGATTGGGCATGAATGGTATTTTAGCTGTTAATAGGGGCAGTGATCACCCTCCTAAGTTTGTTGTTATGGAATATGAAGGAGGTAAAGAGACTATTTGTTTGGTAGGAAAGGGCATTACTTTTGATTCTGGCGGTATCTCTATTAAGTCTAGTTCTAAGATGGAAGAGATGAAATTTGATATGTGTGGTGGTGCTGCTGTAATTAGTATCATGTATGCTGCATCCAGATTAAAGCTTCCTTACAGATTAGTTGGTTTAGTCCCTCTTACTGAGAATCTTCCAGGTGGTAATGCTTACAAGCCAGGTGATATTCTTAAGATGTATAATGGTAAGACTGTTGAAGTTCAGAATACTGATGCTGAGGGTCGTTTGATTCTTGCTGATGCTCTTTCTTACTCTAAAAATTTCAATCCTAAGGCAGTTATTGATTATGCGACTCTTACTGGGGCTTGTGTTGTTGCTCTTGGCAGTTTATGTTCAGGTTTATTTAGTAATGATGATTCTTTAGCTGATAAGATTTTAGAGGCAGGTAATAAAGTTAATGAGAAGATTTGGAGACTTCCCATGTATGATGAATACAAGGATGAAATAAAATCTAATGTTGCAGATTTTAAGAATATAGGAACTCCAGGTAATGCAGGTTCTATTGCTGCTGCTATGTTCTTAAAAGAATTTGTTGAGTGTAAAAGATGGGCTCATCTTGATATTGCAGGTACTGCTTGGACTACTAATAAGAAAGATGTTCTTAATCCTGAAGGTGGTACTGGTGTTGGTATTAGGATGACTCTTGAATTATTAAAAAATTGGAAGAAATAATTATATTCCTCCGTCAAGTTCTCCATTATATACAGAATGATAAAATGGATAATCTTCAGCCGTTCTTTGATCTCTATATTTTCTTTTACCTTCTTCCATCTGCATTCTTTCACAATATTGCATCATTAATATATCTTGACGTAATTGTTCTGAAGCTCTAGAAAGAGTATCGTCATAATGTTGATAAATTTTCTCAAATCTTGCTTCAGCACTATCAAAAACTCTTTTTAGTCCTTTCTCAACAACTTTTTCAAGTCTCTCTAATGCTTGTTCGAGTGCCATAAGTTCGGTAGTTTCAGAAGAAATATTTCTACTAGATTTTTTTCTTGGCATACGAATTATAAAGGGATAATAGTTTATTAAATTAACTAAATTTCAATTTTGGTGGTTGTTCTTTCTCTTCTTTCTTACCTTCTTTAGGATTATCTCCTTTTTTTAAGAAGAAATATACTCCAATTCCAAGCACTAATATGAATAATGGTATTAGATAATCAAACAATGTTCCTGTATTAGTTTTGTTCTCAGGTGTTGTCGTACTGTTTGCTTCTGGTGTTGGTGCTGCCTGTTGTGGTGTCTGTTCTGCTGATTGTTGTGTTGTCTCTGGTGCTGTTGTAGTATTAGCTGCTGGTTGTTCTGCTGCCTGATCAGCTGATGCTGCAGTTGAACTATCAGTAGTATTTGTATTATTCACCTCATTTGTCTTGTATGTGAAACTTGAGAAATGTGATGTCTTGAATGTTAATTTATTATTCTGGCAGTTTACTGAGATGCATGAAGGGTCTGTTGTTCCATTGCACACAACTCCATTTGTCAATAATTCCTCTCTTGTATTATATAAGTTTTCAGAATATAATATTATAAGTGTATTAGGACATGTTGCATTTCTTATTAAAATATTTGCACTGCTGTTCAATGTCTGGTCTAATGCTGATGCGTTGAATGATATTAATCCATTTTTAAAATTTATTGCTTTATCAAAATCTTGATTATAGACATTTACTTTATTGTTCCATGTTATCTCTGCATTATCATTTCCTAATATTAACCCTGAAACATTTTTAATATCTTCAGAATTATATAGGTTTGTTGTTGCCGGATTATTGAATTTAGAATATTTTGGATAGTTTAATTGTAGTAATAGATTATTCTGTAATGAATTTGCATTTATTATTGTTGTATTCTTTATTCCTGATTTCGAAAATTCTACATAATAATCTAATAATGATTCAGAGATTCCTGTTCTTCTAGATAATAAATCAACTATTAACGTTCCATTGATATCAGTTGAACCTGAATATTGTGTTTTATTATTATAATATAATTCAATTTTTATATTCTGTAATGGATTTTGTGTGCTGTTTAAAACATTTAATCTGAAAGTTTCATATAACAAGACTTTATTTGTATCAATTAGACTGAATTTATTTTTATCATACACGCTGTTTTTTATTATTACATTCCCAGTATTTTTAGTCACTATATTCTTTGCATTAGAGGTTATATCTGAATTTAATATATAATTATCATCTGAGTTATCATTCTCGACAGCTACACTGTTCATCTGTACTGAGCTGATCTTTACTTTTATTATTGAGTTATTTCCTTTTAGATTATTGAACATTACAGCATTCTCTTTCTGCTCTGTTATTGATGAATCAGCTAAGATATTATTGTTTGAATTCCCTGTTATCTTTAATCCGTTCTGTACTGAATTCATTGTGATATAAGTGAATGAATTTGAATTTGAATCTGTTAATGATATTGAATTTCCTGTTGTTGTCTGTATTGTCATATTTAAGAATTTATTATTGTTTGATCCAGTTAATATGACACTATCAGTTCCTCCCAATATAATATTATCTTTTACTAAGTTATTGCTTGAGCTTAGTTTTAATGAATTTCCCAATCCTGTAAATATACAGTTCTTTACAATAGCTGAATCTCCTTGTAATTCAACAGCTATATTTCCCGCACTTATTTTATGATAATTACAATCAAGTGTTATTCCTGATTTTAATGTAAAACAAGTTGTATAAGTTCCGCTATCATTTATATCACTGTTTAAGACTTTATTTTGTAATAATTCTCCAGGACATACATTATCTATATTTATTGTTTCATTGATTATTGTCTCATTCATCTCAGTTACTGTCTCATTTGTTGTAGTGTTTATATCTTCAGCTACAGCATATCCTGTTATAGAACTGGAAAATGATCCTGATAATATGCCTAAGTTGAAATTATTTCCTATATAAAAGAAAGTAAGCATTAAAATTAAAGCAACTAGAAAACTTGTTAAAAGCATTGCATGATGAGGTCTTTTTCCTCGTGCATTCGCTCTTCTCTTTTTCATATATCCTTTTAGAAATTAACTAGTAAATAAATCTAACGAATTTTATCATCATGTTTTCTTAATAGTTCTTCTACTATTTTATAATTCTGGTCAGGGTTATTTATGTATTGTATAACTATTCCCCCGCCAACACTGGTTCTATTATTATAACCGCCATCATGTCCTGCTGTGACTAGTCTTATTGTTCCAGTGCCAAACATCCTGTCCCATAACGTCCTTATTAAAAGGCAATCTGTTACTTTAGTATATCTTACTGTTCTTTGTATTATATTTATGAATCCTTCATAAAATTCTGCCTTATTTTCATAGAATAGATATCTTCTTGCCCTTAGGTTCATTAGTCTGAAGAATATTGAAAAAAATCCAATCATGAAGAATACTAGCAATCCATATACTAATTGTCTTGTGAATAGCCCTACTCCAACACCGAATATAGTTGAGGTTATTAATGCTCCAATTATGATAGGTATTATAGCTACAGCCATTTGAGGTCTTAATTCAAATAATAACTTTTCAGACTTTTCCATGCTATTTCTAGAGATAAAATTGGTATTTAAAGATTGATGGTTATAGATTTTTTAGAGAAACCTTTATAAAACCTGTTTTTATCCATTTTATTATGCAGACAGCAAGAATCAAATTAGCATCAGCAGAGATTGATAAGTTGAACGAAGTATTGAGTTCTATTATTGAGATAGCTAAGAAGACTAACACCATAATCAAGGGTCCTATTCCTTTTCCTACTAAAAAACTTAAGATAACTACTAGAAAGACACCTTGTGGTGATGGTAAGGCTAGTTTTGACAGGTTTGAGATGCGTGTCCATAAAAGACTTATTGATTTAGGTTTGGATGAGAGAGCTTTAAGGTTAATAATGAGAGTTCCTCTTCCTAAAGGTGTTAATATTGAGATTAATTTGTTAGAGAGATAGATGCAAAGTGTTATTGAAATAAATAAGCCATTAGAAGATGGTAAAGTTTTTCTGGATAAGATAATTAAGAATATAAGAGTAAGACCTGTTACATCTTTAGTCATGCTTGGCGGTTTTCCTAATGTTCAGTATAACTATACATATTTCGTTGATGGTGTCAACATTGTTTTAGACTCTTATTTTATTATTAATGAAGATAAAAAACCAAGAGGTTTCTACATGACTGTTGTTTTATATTCTGAAAATTCCGATATTGAAAGTCTTGTTAGTAAGATTAATTCTTGTAAATAATAATCTATAACTTTAAGATAATATTATTGTGTATCTCTTCTTATCAGTTCATCGCTTATTGCTTTTACCACATTTGATGTTATTGCAAATCCTAATCCCTCAAATCCTGATATTTTCATTGTATTTATTCCTAATATTTTTCCTGTTTTGTCTACTAATGGTCCTCCAGAATTTCCAGGATTTATTGGCACATCTGTCTGTAAATATTTTATTCCATTATTCACTCTTATAGCACTTATTATTCCCTCTGTTACTGTAAAGTCTAATCCTCCAGGGCTTCCCATTGCTATTACTTTCTCTCCTATTATTGCATTATCAGAGTTAGCATAATCTAATTTATTATAATTTCCCTCTATTTTTAATACTGCTACATCTGCATTTGTATCATATCCTGCAAGTCTTGCACTATGCATGCTTCCATCTACTAGCATTGCATTTAATGTATTTTTTCCCTGCACTACATGGTAATTTGTTACAATATAGCCTCTATTATCAACTATAACTCCAGATCCTACTGAATTCTCTGTTTTCACACTTACTGCAGCTTTTGTTACATCACTTATTATTGCTGTAAAATCCTGGCTTTCTATATTGATATTTAGTAAATCTTCTTGTAATCCTTTTATTTTTTCATCTGATTCCTGTTTTGCTTGTGTTATTTGTGTATTTAATCCAGTGATATCATTCTTCAATACCTGTTGTGTTGTATCTATTTTTGTTGTCAATTCAGTTTTTACATCTTTAGTTTTGGTATCTACATCTTTTGATAATGTATTAATTTTTCCATCAACCTGATTTTGTAATGTAGTAAGTTTCGTATCATATTGTTGTTTGTTCTGTTCTAGTTGTGTATTAAAATCAGATCTTACCTCTTTTATTGTATAAGTACTATAATATCCTACACCAGTAGTGCTTATTATTAATAAGGATAATGTTATCAAGAACAATATCTTGTATGATTCCATAATATTTTAAACATTCATGTTGCTTTTAAATTTTTCTTCTCTACTTAAGTTATAGAATTGGGTCTCAAGTATGAATCAATATTGTTTATCATTTTAAAAATAAGAATTAAATTAATAAAAAATAAAATAGTTAGAAGTTTTACTTCTTAACTGATTCTAAGCACATTCCAGCTGCTACTGTCTGACCTGCATCTCTTATAGCAAACCTACTCATCTGAGGTATCTCTTTAACCTTCTCGATTACTAATGGTTTTGTAGGTTTTATTACTACTATTGCTGCATCCCCATTCTTTAGCATATCTGGATTTTCCTGTAATACCTCTCCAGTTGCAGGATTTAGTTTCTTAAGAAGTTGTGTTATCTGGCATGCTACTTGAGCTGTATGTATGTGGAATACTGGTGTATATCCTACTGTTAATACACTTGGGTGATTTATTACAACTATCTGTGCTGTAAATTCACTTACAACTGTAGGTGGACTATCCTCTCTTCCTAATACATCTCCTCTAGCTATGTCTTTCTTGTTGATTCCTCTTACTGAGAATCCTACATTATCTCCAGGTTCTGCCTGTTGGATCTGTTCGTGGTGCATCTCTATTGTCTTAACTTCTCCTTTTACACCATTCCCCTCTCTTGCAGGGACTATTATTACCTTGTCTCCAAGTTTCATTACCCCAGTCTCTACTCTTCCAACTGGAACTACACCTATTCCTGTAATGTTGTATACATCCTGTAATGGTAGTCTTAATGGTAATGTTGTTGGTTTTAATGGCATTTCGAACTTGTCAATTTGTTCAATTACTGTTGGTCCTGTATACCATGCCATCTTATCTGATTTCTTTACGATATTCTCACCAAGGTATGCTGCTGTTGGTATGAATTGTACTTTATCTAATTTGTATCCAACACCTTTTAGTAATGTTCCGAGTTCTGTCTTGACTTTCTCAAATCTGTCTTGAGCATAGTTTACTACATCCATCTTATTTACTAATACACATACTTGATTTACTCCGAATGTTTTCAATAAGAAGATATGCTCTTTAGTCTGTGCCATTGCTCCATCTGGTGCTGCAACTACTAAGTACGCTACATCTGCCTGGCTTGCTCCAGTGATCATGTTCTTGATGAAATCTCTGTGTCCAGGTGCATCTATGATTGTGCAATCGTATGCTTTTGTCTGGAATCTCTTGTGATTTAGATCGATTGTAACTCCTCTCTCTCTTTCTTCTTTAAGATTGTCCATTACAAATGCGAATTCAAATCCTACTTTTCCTACCTGTTGAGCTAATTCCCTTAACTTTTTCATATCCTGTTCTGGAATTACTCCACCGTCGAACATAAGTCTTCCTACGCATGTGCTCTTTCCGTGGTCTACGTGACCTACAAATACTACATTTAAGTGTGGTTTCTCTTTAGCCATTATTTATTTCCCCCATATTTTAGATTATGATATATTCTGTTGGATTCTAATAGTATTTATAAAGATTTCTACAACGTATAATCTGTTAAATATTTAAATATAAGGCTTTAGACTGCTTTCTATGGAAGTTAATAAAATATCCGCTAAAGTTTTAAAAACTGAATTTTTATGTAATAATATTAAATTAATTAGGATCAAAGTTGATAATTCTAAAGATTTTCTTCCTGGTAATTCTATTGCTCTTCACATTAATGATTCACAAAAATATTTCTCAGTGATTTATAGTTCATTTGATTATGTTGAGATTATGGTAAAATTATCTGATAGCAAATCAACATCTTTTATTTTTAATGAGCTTAAAGAAAATGATGTTATTGAAGTTTCTGGTCCTCATAGTAAGGCTTTTGATTTGTCACATTCTGATCATATTACATTTATAGCTGGAGGTTCTGGTATTGCAAACTTTTTATATGCTGTAAAATATTTATACGAGAATAAATCAGCAGTTTATGTAAATGTTATTTTTAGTTCTCGTCATCCTGAAGAATTGGTTTTCAAAAAAGATCTTGATAATTATTCTAAAACTCCTAATTTCAAAGTTCATTATATTGTTACGAATTCAGAGCCTAGAATTAATCAGGGATACTTGCATAGTTTTGTTAAAGACAATAAAGGATTATTTTACATCTGCGGACCTAAAACTATGATTTCAGATGTTGCTTCTTATCTTAAAAATTTAAAAGTTCCTGAAGAAAGAATAATTTATGATAAGTATTGAGAATTTACTAGAAAATGAAATACTCCAACTATTGCAAGTATAACAATTATAAGTAAAAGTAAATTCAATATTGTCCCGATTATTCCTAATATAAATCCTGCTCTTGAAAATTTTGTTGCACCTTTCTTTTTCTGTAATATACTGCATACAATTGCTGCTACAGAAATAAACAAACCAAAGTATGGCAATAAAAATGTTAACAATCCTAAGATACCTAATATAAAACTAGCAATTCCTAATCCTTCATCTTTATTTGTCACAAATATCTCTTATTTATTTTATTATTAAATCTATTCTTTTAATTCCATTCTCAGGTATGTTGCAAAATATTCTGCTCCTGGATCACTGAATGTTTGTTTCGGCCAGACAACTCTTTTTTTGAAGTCTATATTTTGTGTATTCTTTAATGGTTCAACTGGTCTTATGTATATCCCGCTCTTTTTATTATCATCTTGATGTGCAAAAAATCCTGTAAAGTCTTCATAACAGCTTGTTGTTAATAGTGCGTATGTTTTTCCCTGTTTTGATTTTATATGTTTTGGTGATATGTAATATGCTTTCCCATCTATGAATACTTCTAAGCAACAATATGGTATTCTTTTTATTTTTACAAACTCTGAAACTTTTCCAGGATCAGTCTCATCTTCTGGAGGCACCTGTTCTATTATTCCATTCCTCAAGAATGATTCATATATTCTATAACCTTCCAGATATGCTACTTTTTCAAATCCTAATGCTTTCAATACTATTCCCATTATTGGTGTGCATTGATGGCAGTGTCCTGTGAATTCTTTGTATTCTTCTTCATAGAATCCATTCTCTTTCATTATTGATATATATCCATAATTCCATAATTCTTTTGCAACATTATATACTATCTCATGTGGATTATCTTTTTTATATTTCATGAATTCTTTTTTTATGTTTTCAAAATTTAAATTTGGGAATATATCTTTTAGATTAACTTGTAATTCTCTATACTCAAGATTTAATTTTTCAGTATTAAGATCAAACATCTGATTTCACCATTATAGTTCGTTTAAAAATATTGTGATGATTAAAAAGTTATTTAAATCAGGACTGAAGTATAATTTTTATGAAACGTTTAAAAATTTTATTATTGGTTTTTGAATTCCCGCCATATCCTTTTGCAGGTACTGGTATGTACGCTTTTAACCTTGCTAATTATCTTGCTAAGAATCATGATGTTACTATAATAATGCCTAACCATCCAGGTTCTACCAAGGAAGTTATTGATAAAAATATTAAATTCATAAAAATAGATTCTATGACAACATCAAAGGCTGCTAAAGTTAACAGGAGTTTCATTGATAAGAAGACTTTATTCTCTTTAGGTGCTAGAAAATTATTGAAAAAAATTAATCTTAAAGAGTATGATATTTTCCACTCATTGACTGAGAGAGATGGTGCTCTTCTTGATTATAGATATATGAATAAATTTGTCAAGACTATTATTTCTGTTAATGATTATTATATTGTAGGGGCCCCTTGGAATCCTTTCAAGTTTTATTTTACTATGGATTTTCCTATAAGATATATTCATCATAATATCATGAAGTTGTTTTATTTTAAGGCTCTGAAAAATTGTAATAATATTGTTCCTAACACAGATTATGTCAAAAATGTATTAGTTAATGGAGGCATTGATCCATCTAAGATGATTGTTATTAATCGTGGTGTTAATCTTAAAAGATGTCTGTTTGATATTGATGATAAGAAATATTCCTCTCATAAAGTTTTATTCATAGGACCTAATGCTGAAAGGAAGGGAGCGTTTTATGTTGTCTCTTCTATGCCTAAAGTTTTAGAAAAATTTCCTGATGCAAGATTAACTATTGTTGGTAGCAGTTCTTTTCTTTATAAAAGAAAAATTAAAAATTTTGTTAAGAAAAATAATTTGTCTGATAAAGTGGAATTTTTTGACCAATTGCCTTATGAAGAAGTTTTGAATCGTCATAGGGATGCGAATGTTTTTGTTATGCCTTCTTTGATGGAAGCTTTTGGTCAGGTTTATCTTGAAGCTTTGGCTACTAAGACTCCTGCTATTGGCGCTAGGGTTGGTGGTGTTCCTGATATTATTACTCCAGATGTTGGATTTTTAGTTCCTCCAAGAAATTCAGATGAGATTGCTAAACATATTATTGAATTGTTTTCAGATCCTAAAAAAGCAAAAAAAATGGGAGAAGCTGGAAGGATTAGGGTTAAGAAAAATTTCTCTATAGAGAAGATGGTTAAGGAAACAGAAGATGTCTACAAAAGTTTGATTTAAATACACTATACTAAAGAAAACTTTATATAGAATCTTATAATTTTACTTATAATGAAAGTATTGATTATTTATCCTAATATTGTTGAAACACCTAAAGACATTTCTCTTGGTTTGGCAGCTGTTAGTGCCTGTCTTAAGGAAGATGGTCATACAGTTGAATTAGTTGATACTACTTTTGGTAGATCTGATGAAGAGATTATGACTCAGGTAAAAAAATTTAATCCTGAATTAGTTTGTTCTTCTATGGCTACTAATGAATTCAAATATGCTACTCATATTATTGATATGATTAGGGAATTCAATCCTAAAGTTCCTGTTTTAGTTGGTGGTTATCATCCTACTATGGTTCCTAATGAAGTTCTTAATTTAAAAAATGTTGATATGGTTTGTGTTGGTGAAGGTGATATGCCAATTAAAGATGTTGCTAACATGTTATCAAAAAAGGAGTACAGGACTGATATTATGAATATTTGGTTCAAGACTCCTGAAGGTAAGATTATTAGTAATCCTCAACGTCAGTTACCTAATCTTGATGAGCTTCCTATTCCTGATAGAAGTCTTTTTGAATACCAAAGATATATTGATTGGCATAACGGTACAGCAACAGTAATTTCTACAAGAGGTTGTCCTTATCCTTGCACTTATTGTATTAACAGGACTCAGAAAGAGATTTACAAGGGTAAAGGTGCTTTCGTAAGATACAAATCTGTTGATAAGATTTTATCAGAGATCAAAGAGATTGTTACTAATTATAGAGTTAAAGAGATTGGTTTTAATGATGATACTTTTACTTTGAATGCTGTTCGTGTTCGTGAATTCTGTAATAAATATCCTCAAGTTGTTGGTAATGTTCCTTTTTACGTTAACGCGAGAGTTAATGCAGTTTCTAGAGAGACTTTTATTCTTCTAGGTAAAGCTGGTTGTAAGAGAGTTAACATGGGTGTTGAATGTGGTGACCCTAAGATTAGGAATGAGATTTTAGAAAGAGACATGACTGATGAACAGATTATTCAGACTTTCAATTGGGCTCGTGATGCTGGTATTGAAACTTATGCTTTTAATATGATTGGTCTTCCTTATGAAACTAAAGAGTCTATTCAGAAAACTATTGATCTTAACAGAAAGATTAATCCTGATTATTTAGGTTGTTCTATTTTCACAGCTTTGCCTGGAACACCATTATATGAATTATGTAAAAAGAATGGTTGGCTTGCTCCTGAATATTCTACTTCTTATTTCCAGGATAGTAATATGATTCATCCTAATTTTACTGTTGATGAATTAAAAGTTTTTAGGGATAATTTCGGTTTTGAAGTTTACAAAGGTATAAGACCTATGCGTGCTTATATTGATAAATTTGATAAGACTTTGATTAAATTCTCTCCTTATGTTAAGACTAGGTCTATTTTATTGAGATTTGGTGCTAAGCATGTTATGAATAAGAAATGGGAAAAAAGAAGATCTAAGATTGATTTCGATAAATCTTTAGAGAACATTAATATTGCTTGATTAAGAGATATTTTTATCTTCTACTAAAAAATAGAAAAATTTATATATTACTTTAAGTAATAATATTATTACATTAGGTAATAGACATGAACAGTGAAATTAAAATACTCAAATTGTTATTGGAAAATAAAGAAGAAAAGTTTACAATTAAAAAAATATCAGAAAAACTTAATATTAATTACAGAATAGCATATGAAAAGGTAATAAATCTTGAAAAAGAAAAAATGATAAAAATCACAATAACAGGAAACTCAAAAGTTTCAGAGTTAACATACAATTTCAATAATAAAATATATGAAGCAGAATATAACAAAAGAATAGAATTGTTTAGAGATAAAAACTTTCAAGTAATTCACAATAGACTAGCAGAACTTAATTTCACTTTCATAGTACTAATTTTCGGTTCACAAGCTAAAAAAACATCAAACAAACACTCAGACATAGACATATTAACAATAGGAGGAGACCAAAAACAAATAAAAAGTACATTATCATTGCTTCCAGATAAAATACACTTAACAAGCATAACAACAGAAGAATTTATTCACATGGCTAAAAGCAAAGAGTTTACAGTTGTAAGCGAAGCAATTAAAAATAACATAATAATACTAGGAATAGAAGAATATTATAGGATGTTAAAAAATGCTGGATAAAGAAAGAATAAAAGAAGCAGAAACAAATGTAAGATCATACCTAAATGATGGACTTCTCAAAAAAGCAATTATGAACGAACAAGTAATGAAAATACTATTAACAAACGGAAAAGAAAGCCTAAAAGTAGCAGAAGAAGTAAACAAAAACAATATATCAGAACTATGGACAATAGTATGTTCTTATTATGCAATGTACTACTATGCAAACGCAGTATTAATAAAACAAGGCTACAAAGTAGGAGAAAAAATAGTACACAAAGTAACATCAGACGCAATAATAGTTTACATAAGACAAAAACTTAAAGAAACACTAATTGAAGATTATGAAAAAACAAAAGAAGAAGCACTAAACCTGGCAGGAATAAAAGCAGACGAACTAATAGAATCATTTGACTTTGAAAGAAATAAAAGAAGCTTAATACAGTACAAAACAATAGAAATAGAAAAACATTCAAAAGCAAAAACATCACTACAAAGAGCAAAAGAATTCACAAGAGAAATGGAGAAACTACTTATCTGAAAAAATTCCTTAAATGATATATAAATATAATATATTCTGTAAAACTCATTCACAAATTTTATAAAGATACTTCTCTAACCTATTATATGCCTCCATTATCAACTATTCCTAAATTTATTGGTTACTTTTTAGCTAATAGGAACATCATTAAAAAAACTCCTAGACCTTACCAGATTACTCTCTCTGTTACAACTGCTTGTCAGTCTTTATGTAAATCTTGTAATATTGGTTTGGAATATCAGAAAAATCCAGCTTCAGCTAAAGATGATCTTACTATTGATGAGATTGAAAAAATGTTCAAGAGTATTGGTCCTGTTTATTTTTTTAATATTAGTGGTGGTGAGCCTTATTTGAGATCAGATCTTCCTCAGATTGTTGAGCTTGCTTGTAAATATCTTAAACCTCGTGTTATTCATACTCCTACTAATGCTTTGACTCCTGGTGTTATTGAAAGAAAGACTAGAGAGATTATGGAGATTATAAAAAAATATGATCCTTCTGTTCCATATACTATTAAACCCTCTTTTGACGGTTATGGTACTAAGCACGATGAGTTGAGAGGTGTTAAAGGTAATTTTGATAAACTTAATGATACTTATAAAAGATTAAAAATTTTACAGAAGGATTTCCCTAACTTGCATGTTGGTTTAGGTACTGTTATCTCTAAAAATAATTTAGATGTTATTAAACCTACTGTTGATTATGCTTTAAGTTTAGAACCTGATACTTATATCAATGAAGTTGCTGAAGAAAGAAGCGAGATGTTTAACACTTCCTCAATTACTCCCTCTGCTGAGGAATATAAGAAAGCTACTGATTATTTTTCTCAGGAAGTTTCTAAAAAAATAAAAAATAAATCAGGTTTATCTAGGATTACTCAGGCTTTCAGGTTAGTCTATTATGATCTTACTGTTGATATTCTTAAGACTAAATCTCAGGTTATTCCTTGTTATGCTAGTACTATCTCTGCTCATATTAATGCTAAAGGCCAAGTTTGGGCTTGTTCTATTCTAGCTTATGATAAGCCTATGGGTGATATCAGGAAAGCTGGTTATGATTTCTATAAAGTGTGGTATTCTAATCAGGCTGAAAAAGTTAGGAAATCTATTAGGAATAAAGAATGTGCATGTCCTATGGCTAATGCTGCTTACTATAATATGATGCTTCATCCTCCTTCTGTTTTTAAAGCTGTTAAATATTTCTTATTTCCTAACTCTTATAAGAGAACTAATTCTTTAGAGAATAGTAAAGTTGAAGATAAGAAAATTGATATTGCTATTGAGTCTAATTAATTTTTATTAAATTTTTTACTTATATTATTTTCATTAATGAATTCTTTGAAGATTATTTATATTAGTTTTTCTGTTCATTTCCATTTCAGGATTTTTTAATATAAAGCATATTAACTTATATTTTTCCTTGAAGTAAATTGTCTAAACTAACTCCAATTTTTTTCGCGACTACTTGTGGCTCCGCCACTTCCCCGACAAGACGACCATCGTCGCTGCCAAGATCGTCGTCACCAATAGCGCCAGACCTAACGTAGTCGTCAACACCCCAGACGTACAACAAACGCACTCCTTTAGTTGAAGGTAAAAATATTCCCATTGCATTTTTTTCAAATTTATAACCTGTTCTTTTTTCAACATTATCTATGTAATCTTTTGTTAATTGAACATCTCCTTCTGCTACACTTTCTTCCCAAAAATGTCTTCTTAAAATTGGTTGATCGTAAGGATTATTTCTTAATGCATTTGCTTGTTCAGGTGTTAATGTAAATCCATCACTTTTATAATATTGTTCCGAAGTAATAGGTAAATTTCTGCCTTCTAATTCAGTATTTTTATTTAGTCTATAAATTAATTGGTTTTCTGGTGAGAATCTTACTGCATCACTTTCAGGGTCTGGAATTACTGCTGTGCTTGTATGTGCATAAAAACTTCTATGCTTTTCAGCATTTGCTGTTTCTATTCTTCCTAAACGAGTTTGCATGAACCTTTTAGGAGATATTGGAAGTCTTGTATGATCAGTCCTGATAGGCGCTCCGTATTCTCTTCCTGTTATTAACTTATACATTTGCACATGATTTGAACCTTCAAATGTTCTGAAAAATTCTACATCGTAAGGTTGTGGTGCTTCTGGCGTAAAACTTAATGTTAATCTTGATTGTGTCATTTTATCCTCAAAATTAATAGTAAACAAAATTTTAAAAAGCTATCGATATTTAAACCACTACAAAGTAGCATTAGTTCTTCCCCATATCAGCTAAGAATCCGAATATTATTATCTGTACTCCTATCACAATTAATAGCATACTTAATATTGTTGATGGTAAATGTCCTATTTTTCCCTCTTTTAAGAATAATATTAACAGCCATAATCCTATAACAACTCCTATTGTAAATATTCCAAATCCTATCTTCCCGAAGAATGTTAATGGATCATAGTCTCTGTATATTCTTATTATGTTTATCCATGCTTTTATTGCATAATGTAATGAATTTTTGAATAATTTGCTCTCTCTTGTTTTTCTTGCCTCTATTGGAACTTCAGTTATCCTGAATCCCTGTCTTGCAGCTTTTATTATCTGTTCTTGTGTATATGTAAAAGTATTTATGAATTGTATCTCTTTAGCTACTTCAATAGTAAATGCCCTGAATCCAGTTGTTGAATCTGTTATTTTTGTTCTTGTCAGTTTGCTTATTACTTTTGAGAATATCACATTTCCTAATAATTTTGTATATTGGTTTTTATAACTTATCCTATCCTTAAATCTGCTTCCTAATACTAGATCATATCCTTCCTCTATTTTTTTTATCATTGATGGTATTGCCTTTGGATCATATTGTCCATCAGCATCTGTATGTACTATTATATCAGCTCCTTTTTTTATACAATTTTCAATTTCTGTCTGAAATGTAGCTATCAATCCTCTGTTTCTTTTATGAGATATTACATCTGCTCCATATTTTTTTGCTATCTCAATAGTCTTATCTGAAGAACCATCATCAACTACTTGCAATGTATACTTGTACTTTGTTCCTAACATAGAATTTTTTATCTCTTCTAGTGTTACCCCTATTGTTTGTTCTTCATTATATGCCGGTATTGTTATTATTATTTTTTTCATGTTATTTTGTAAAAGAAAAGTTTTCCTTTTATATCCTTTATGATTTTATAATCTAGTTTTTTTGTTGTTATTAAATAATCATAATTCTTTATATTTTCAATTTTATCTATTGTTATATCAGAATTCGTCCAGAAACCTATTATAGTATTTTTTCTTGGCATATCGCATAATATTAGATAATCATCTTTAGATATCTTCTCTCCGCAATTATCAATATCAATAAGTATTTTACCACTATAATTCTCTCCTATATATTTCCCTAATTTCATCTGCTCGCTGTTGTTCCAGTCATATGATACTTTTGCTGTTGCAGAGAATGCAAGTATTGTGCTTGTTATAAGGAATATTATCGTAAACATGACAGCTCTTTTTTTGAAAAAATCAATATTATACACTAATCCTAATATCAGGAATATTATTGCAAATAAGATAAATATAATCCATGAAAATGTCTCTTGTGCTATTCCTATTAGTGAATGAAAAGAATAACTTGCAACACCAAATAATGATAATGACTGGTTATTGAATGGTAACAATGGTGCTATGATTAATTGTGTTCCTATTAATAATATTATACTGAATATTATGCTTATTTTCAGGAATAATTTTTTGCTTATGTTTAGTTTTGTGTATGCTATGAATCCATTTAATAATATCAATAATATTGCTGGATCTAGATATCTTCCTATTGGCCTTCTTGTAAATAATTTAAAAGGTGTATCATAGAATATTCTTAGTGATGCTGATTCATTTGCTGCACAGATTATTAAAAATAGTATTGATATTGATGATATGAAAAGTAGAAGTTTGTAGTTCTGGTCTTCTATTTTATAGCTTAATGCATAGTATATTGAGAATATTACTCCAGTTGATAATATAAGGTATGCAAGATATAACACAAACCAATTGATGAATGGTAAGAATATTGACCCGCTGCTTGCTATTTCTGTGATTACAGGACTATACTGTCCGAATAATCCTTTTATCGTAAATCCATAATTTAGTCCATTTCTAACGAACCATGGGATTACTATCATTAATGATATTAAATAATGTGTTATTAGATTTTTGAACTTTAATTTTTTTCTATAGAAAATATATGTTATGAAGAAGACTGGCACTATGAATCCTGATACTATCCTTGTTAGAAATAATAATCCAAGTAATATCCCACTTATCATACTGTTCTTTGAACTGTTTTTTGTAAATGATTCATAAAAAAAGTATATGTACAATATGAATAATGGATAAAATAAGTTTTCTGCCATTAAATAAAAATTTGTATTGAACATTATTGGTGTTATCATTATTATTGAAGTTATTATTAAAGAATCTCTTTTTTCTAAGAATTTTCTTGCTAAATAATATAATGGTATTGCTGTAAAGCTCAATATAAGTATATTTAATAATTTCATGAAAAAATATATTAGGCCTGCATTTTGAAATATATATGTTAACGAAAGTATTATAGGATACAATGGCATTGGTGCATTCACCTGTATATTATGTATTGAATATTCCTGATTATTGTATAATGACCAGCCCAATTTTTCATATCCATATTCATCACCAAATACCGATGGACCTGTAATTAATAATGAGAATAGTATTTTTATTATTACAAGTATCAGATATAATATAAGTACTTTTTTTAATTCCCTGTCCATAGAATATTAGCTGTAAAAAGTATTAAAATACTTTCTATATCGGTTTTGTCAGCTCAACATTCGGATAATCTGTTCTTGTATTGTATATATAATCTTCAGATGTCAATTTGAGGTCATCAGGATAATTTACTTTCCATATTTTTATTGGTCCTATTAATCTTCCATTATAGAATGATAATGGTACGCTGTTTGAATCATCATATACTAAACTGAAATATTTTGATTGTTGGTTTAAGATATATAACCTTGCAAACAAGCTATTTCCTGTTTTCTTTGTCAATACAATACCACCACCTATCTGGTTCATTGTATTATCACTGTTTATTATAGGTATTATTCTTATGCATGCATCTAACTTATAATTATTGAATTCATAGTACTTATCAAAATATACACATTTTATAGACAGATCAAATCTTTGCCCCTGATATCCTAATACTGCAGTTGGTTGTTCTATTCTTTCTATTGTCTTTCCATCTTCTGAGATAGTGATTGGTATCATTATTGCAGCAATTCCTGATGCTCCTGCTGGAAGTATTTTACCTTCTATTATTAGATCCTCATCAAGTGCCTGTCCGCCAGTATATGTTAATATTGTATAATTTCTTTTTTCTTCTGTAAGTTGTTCATTTAATATGAATGTGCTTATGTATGAGTACCTGTCCTTGTTCTCATCGCTTCCTATTGAAGAGTATGCTGGATATTTTCCTATGTCATCTGATATCGCTAGGAAATAACTCACATTATGTGCTTTTAAAAATTTCAATGGTTCATTATCATTCTGTGCTGTAAGTACATATCTTGCTGTTAAGTAATTCCACCATCCGAAGAAGTTTCCCCCATCTGTTACTGTTGCTCTTTGGAATCCTTCCTGTAACCAGTATCCATAATCCCACCAGTGTATGAATCCTGCATCTTTAGGTGTATTATCTCTTACCCATTTTCCTGCATGCTGCCATTGCTGGTGATATCCAGGTCCGCTATAAGTTGATTGACCTATGCTCCTATCATAATTTGCAGATACTATTCCGGACATGAATGAAAAAGGACTGAATAATATTAATAATAATATTACTACTGCTGCAACTTTGTAATAAGTTTCATTTCTATTCCAGAAAAAGTCAAATATTGAGACTATTAATACAGCCACTAATATTGATGTTATGGTTGAGAATTCAAATAAGAATCTTATTGCTGATGTTGCTACAAATATGAATACTATGAACCATACTATAATGAATGTATAATTCTTGTCTATTTTTGAGATATTTTCAAAGTCATTATGTTTTTTGTAATACATATTTAAATATCCTATTATCACAAATGATCCAAAGAAGATTAATGATCCAAAGAATAGGAATTTAGCTATTCCACTCTCTCCATTCAATACTGAATTTGCTGATAGTCTTGAGAATATATATGCAGATATGAATAAAGAATATGCTATTGTTAATTTTTTTGCTGATCTTAATGATTTTACAGCATGATAGAATACTATTATTGATCCTATTATGAATGCATATACAAAAAATGTTCCGTATGCATCAAACCAGTCTGTTACATATGGTCTTTTATTTTCTGCTACAGTAAGTACCCATCTTGTTACTGAGAATGATTTGAATAATGTATGGCTTAATTCAGAGAATTTTGATATTATGAACTTTGGTCCTGCTATTACAAGTGATAATATTGCCCCTATTACTAATGATATTATAAAACTTGTAACTCCTTCAGGTGTTTTTGATAATATATTTTTATATTTTTCTCTGTATTTTTTTAGATAGTCTTTTTTGAATAGGAAATGGTTTACAGTGGCTACTAATAATGCCAGATAAGCTGTTCCTGTGCTTAATGAGAAGAATAATACAAACAATGCAACTCTTGATTTTACCTCAAGTATTACACTTGCTACTATTAACCATGATAAAAATGTATAATAATCATGTCTTGTAAATTTATTCAAGAATAATTCTATTATGCTGAACATTCCTATTATTACAAATATAAAACTTGATGATCCTGCTGTGAATAATGCTAGTCCTGTTATTATTCCTGCAAGAGCTCCAAATATTATATTATACTTTATTTTCTTTGATTGCCATGCTGCAACATAGAAATAAAATGCCATGAATATCAGCATCATTCCTAACATATCATGATCAGAACTTCCTGCCATGCTTCTGAATAGGAATGCTGGTATGACATTTATGATTATAGCAGCAACTAATCCTACTCTATAATTGAATAATCTTCTTAATAATAAGAATAGGAATATTGTCATTATTGCCATAGAGACAATTGGATAGATATTATTTACATATTCTAATGTTATTTCTGAATTAAAAATATTCAAGAATTTGTAAAGATAAGCTATAAAATATGATGTAAAAGTTCCTAAGTTTGAGATATCTGATCCGAATGGATAGCTTCTGAGCATGTCTTTTGCATATAATGTTCCATGTTCTGCTATCTCTCTTGCATATCTTAAGAATATTGTTGAATCTAATTCTAATGATATATATTTTCCTGTTGTTACATCTTTTAATAATTCAAGGTTTCGTGATCTTACATAAACACCAATATATACTATTATTGCTAGTAAGATATATTGCAGATAATTTATATTTTTCTTGAAGAAATTTTGTATCTTTTCTTTCCTGTTTTTTAGAACATTATTTTCCATTCTTAGAATATTAAAGGTGTAAGATAGACCTCTATTACTGCTCCTATGAATAATAACCCCAACGCTATGACTATCAGGATTGATACATCTGTCACAATTCTCTTGTATTTAAGCATTCTGTAATTGCTATTTACCAATGCCATAGAAATTATTCCGCCTGCTATTGCCCCTATGAAATATGCTCCGATTTCAAATACTCCATGTATCATATATCTCATTATTCCTGCTACAAATAAATTTAGATATATTGCTGCTTTTGTTAATCCTACATATTGTGCATAATCTGATAATGCATTTCTGAAATATGTCCCTACTGCTGCACTTATGACTGATGCATTCCATGCTAAGATAAATATTGCTCCAGCTCCAAAGAAGAACGCAAATATTAGGCAGAATATTAATACACGTATATTATTTCCAATTATTGAAAAAAATGTATCTAAGCTTACTGCACTTCCAGATACTACATTGCTGTTTATGTTCTCTATTGTTTTTATCTGTGAATTGAATAATTGTGCAACTGTTTCATCTGGTAATACTAGATAGAATAATGAAAATCCTACAACAAATCCTAAAAACAAGTATATCAAGAACTTTACTGCTTTCATATGTTCTTTCAGTATCCATAACTCTGTCCTGTAACTCATGTCTTCCTCTTCCTCATCTTTCAATGTGAAATACATCAATGGCATTACCATTACTACTGTTAAGAATACCATGACTAAGCTTGCCTCGTTCTTGAATACCCATAAGCTGAATAGTACTGATAATATTGAGAATCCTAATCCTATGAAGAATAGTTTTTGCGGATATTTTTTTGCTTTTAATGGGGTTATCAGATCTTCAAAAACCATAATACTTCATTCAGTTGTTTATTTATATATGTTTCCATGAAAATTTTTCTTTATCACAAAACTTATATATTATCTGAATTTAATTTATTCTAGGGTGATATGATGTTAATTATTGGTTGTTCTAATTCAAGAGATCTTGCTAAGAATATTTCTAAAAATCTTAAATGTGATTATTCTGATCTTTCTGTTAAGAAGTTTCCTGATGGTGAATTATATCTGAAATTTGAGACTGAATTAAAAAATCAGGATGTTGTTCTTGTACAATCATTGCATCCATCTGATGAAGCTTTATTAGAATTGATTTTTGCTATTCACACTGCTAAGGATTTAGGTGCTAAAAAAGTAAGAGTTGTTATTCCTTACCTAGCTTATATTCGTCAGGATAAGAGATTCAATCCTGGTGAGTGTGTTTCAAGTAAGATTGTTGGTTCTTTATTGAATGTTGCTGATGAGATTATTACTATTGATCCTCATCTTCATAGATTTAAGTCTTTGAATGAAGTTTTCAAGACTAAGGCTGTTAAGTTAAGTGCTAATGATCTTATCCAAGATTATATCTCTAAGAATTTCAAGGATCCTGTTATTATTGGTCCTGATGCTGAAAGTTACCAATGGGCTCAGAGTATTGCTAAAAAAATCAAAGCTTCAACTGCAATTCTTCAGAAAGATCGTATTAATTCTTATGAAGTTCATGTTAAACTTAATTCAGAGATTAATGTGAGAAATAAAGAGTTGATTATTATTGATGATATCATATCTACAGGTAAGACAATTTTAGAAGCTATTAAAGTTATTAAAAAAATGAAGCCTAAATCTATTACTGTTATTTCTATTCATGGTATTTTTGCAGACCCATCAACTTTAGATTTCATTAGAGAGTATTCAAATTCAATTATTACAACTAATACTATTAAGAATCCTTATTCAAAGATTGATGTTTCTAAATTGATTTCTGATAGTTTGAAATAAAGTTTATTTAGAGATTTTAGGATCTAATATTACTGTCTGATTGCTTTTTACTTGTACCAATTGTACTGTATCTTTGTATCCCTCTCTGCTTATTCTTAATGCATATATCCCAGGGTTTAGGTTTTTAAGGTTTAATATTTCAGCTCTTCCTCTGTATAGTTCATTTAAATAAATTTTAGCAGCTATTGGTGTTGTCCCTGTTGTTGGTTTTATTCTTAGATGTCCTTTTTGGGTATTCTTTTTTAGGTATATTTTTTCTGAGGTTTTTCCACCTTTAAGTTTTGTAACTTTTGTATAATCAAAATATGTATTGTGTGTGAGTTTTATGTTGTATTCTCCAGCCTCTAAATTTTTTATTTCTAATGGTGTTTTCCCTCTTACTATTCCATTTATGTATACTTTTGCTCCCTGTGGCGAAGAATCTATTTTATATGTAGATATTTGTTTTAGTTTTATGTTTTTATTTAATATCTCATTATCACCGATTTTTATTGTTTCATTATATGGAAAATAACCCTCTCTTACAAGTTTATAAGTATGATTTCCTGATGTTAAGCTTATTGCTGTGCTTGTTGATTTATGTGTCTCTTTTCCATCAATATAGACTTTAGCGCCATATGGTTCTGATTTTATGACTAATGTTCCAAGTGCAGCTGTTGTTACCATAGAAAGAAGGAGCATCATCATTAATAGTATGCCAAGTTTTTTTATTCTCATAATAGGCAATTAAGAAATTTAGATATTTAAGTTTAATACAATACTTATATTTATAATATATAATAAATCATTCAGAATTACCAAAATACTTATAAACAAAAGACTATCCAGTTAATTTATGAGTGCTGATATACTTGCTAAATTAAAAGAGTTAAAAAACGTTGCTTCTGAGACACAATATCAGTTAGAGAATTCAGGTGTTAGTATAACTAATATTCAAAAAGAACAATTATTTAATCATAATGTTAAAAATATTATCAATGCTATTGAAGGATTGTTAAGGAATGAGCCATCTGAAAGGCATTATTTGAGATTGCAGAAGGAATTCCCTGATTCTTATAATAATATTAGGAAATTAAAAGAGACACCTCAGGGTAAAATAACTCCTAATCTTGATAAGATCAAAGACATAATATCATTCTTCGAAGGTAAATATAGAGGAATATAATTCTTTTCACAACAAACATTATAAATGTTATCGTTTTTCTTTGAAAAATGTTACTCAAATTTTTAGCTCTTGCAGATTTTGTTGCAGTGTTCTCTCTTGTATTAGTTAATTATCTTCCTCATAATATGGTTATTATTATGGGTATTTACCTTATTCTTAAAGGATTGTTCTTTACTTTAATCAGTGGAGATTTTATAAGCATGCTTGATTTTGCCTGTGGTATTTATCATGTATTGACAGTATTTGGTTTTAGTTATTGGATTATTACTACTATTGTTGCCATTTATGTATTGCAGAAAGCTTTTATTAGTTTTATGAGTTAGGTTAACATCTTAAAAAATAGTATATTAAAAATTTTAAAAAGTTAATTATAATCATAGGTGGGTTAAATAAGTTATATGATTAATAATAAGATATGACAGATTTCAAAAAGTTTCTGGCAGATAATAAACCAATAATATGGGAAGAGATAAAAAAATATCTTCCAGATGATGGTCCTCATAATTTTGCAGAGGTTATTAGTGAATATCCAAGAAGGCAGGGAAAATATGGGAGGGGCGGTCTTATCTTATTGTCATATGGAGCATTTGGTGATGATTGTCTTAAAGCTGTAAAGACAGCAGCAGCTATGCAATTATCAGAAGACTGGCTTCTTATTCATGACGATATTATGGATGATTCAGAAGAAAGAAGGGGAAATCCGGCTCTTCATAGATTGTTCGGTGATGAACTTGCCATTAATGCTGGTGATTATCTTAATCTTCTGATGTGGAAAGTGTTGATTGATAATAAAAAAATTTTAGGGAATGAATTATCAGGCAGGGTAATGAGTGAATTCATAAGATTTTTAGATATTACATTAAGAGGACAGCATACTGAATCTTTTGTGATAAAAAATGTTGGTCTTAATGAACTTTCAGATAAAGTTTTTGAGGATATAGCTTATGGTAAATCTGCAGAATATACAATAGCTGGTCCTATGAGATTAGGAGCGATTATAGCTGGAGAGAGTGATGAAACATTGTTGCATTTGACAGAAGTAGGTATTCCTCTAGGTATAGGTTTTCAGATAAGAGACGATTTATTGAATATAAGTGGGAATGGTGCTGTATATGGTAAAGAGATTGGCGGGGATATTTATGAAGGTAAAAGGACTTTGTTGCTTATTCATCTGATTAATAATACAATTGGAGAAGAACATGATAGGATAGTTGATATAATGAAAAAATCTAGAAAAGAGAAGACAGTTGATGAAGTAAGATATGTTATTGGATTAATGAAAGAAAAAGGTTCAATAGGATATGCAGAAAATAGAGCTCAAGTATATGCTGATGAAGCACGTAATAAATTCAATAGATATTTCCCTAATATAAAAGATAAAGACATATTTGAGGCTGCAATTGATTTCTTTACTATGAAAAGGGATTTATAAAATTTATTTAAATTATTTTTCCACAATTTCAACTTCTTTTATTTCATATATTCCTGTATTTTTTTCAGACATTTTCTTTTCTGCTTTTTTTATTATTATTTTTCTTTTGAATATTGGCCCATCTAATACAAAACTCTCTGCCTCTCCTCCCTCAAATGCCACATTTATTCCATATTTTTTGCTTATCTTTACTAATTCATCTACATCTTTTAATGTTAATTTTCTTCCCAGCCAGCTCTCATCTAATCCATCTGCTGCTATACTGCTGACAATTACCTCAAATCCTTCATTCAGTAATTCTCTGAATTCTGCTTCCTGTTTTTTATGCCATAATGGTGCAAATACTTTTAATCCTAGTTCATCTCCTATTTTTTCTATCCTGTCTCTTTGATAGCTTGAAAATAATGCTCCAGAGACTACTCCTTCAATTCTATATTCTTCTTTAGCTCTTATTAACGCATTACGTAAATCTCTTAACTCCTCTTCCTTCTCCCCTTCTGTCTCTTGTAATATTATTGGTATCCCCATTGCATCTGCTTGTTCTTTTACATAAGTTATATTTGGTGTATGGAACATGTAAGAATCTTTGTTTTTGCTTATCATTGATATTAGACATTCTATTGAATAATTCTGTCTTATCATTATCCACATTGCATAGCAGCTGTCTTTTCCTGAACTGAATAATGCTCCTAATTTTACATTTGGTTTTTCATAATATTGTTTTAGATAATCAGATTTATTTTTATAAGTTTTTGATAGTTTATCTACTGCTTTAAGAAAATTACTTCCATACTGTGTTGCTACTTTTTTTCTATAAGCGATTTCTTTATTTAGATTCATATCATTAGCAATATCTCTTAATATGAATTTATCATGTTCATCTGTTAATTTATATTTGGCATTTATGCTTAATGTATATTCAATTAATTCTTTATCCAGATATGGCACTCTTAATTCTACACTATTATACATTGTTATAACATCATCTCTATACAGATCTCTCTCATAGATGTGCATCAATCCAGATAGGCACTCTTTATTCAGGTCTCCTGTTTCTTTATATCTTTTATATCCTCCAAAGACTTGTTCACTTCCTAATCCTGATAATATCACTTTAACTCCATCTTCTGAAGCTTTTTTTGTTGCGAAATAGAACGGTAATGCTACACTTACTTTTGTCACCTCTGTTGATTCTATTAATGGGACTATTATAGGCAATGTTTTTTCTACTTCTTTGAGATTTACTTTTACTATTTCTAATTCTAAGTCTAATTCTTCAGCTAACTTTTTTGCATATTGAAGGTCTTTTGGTTCATTAAAGTTTTCATCTTCCATTATAGAAAAATAACATTTAAAATCAACTCCTAACTCTTTTAAAACTATTGCTATAAAACTGGAATCTACACCTCCTGATAATAATAATCCGAATTTTACATCAGGTATTCTTTTTGATATAGCATTTATCAATAACCCTTTTACTTTTTTCTTTATCTCTTCATATTCTTCTTTATTTTCTTTTAATCTAAAAAATTCCCTTTGTATTTTTTCTATTTTATTTTCTTTTATATTATATTTTATTATAGTTCTTGGGTTTAATTCTTCTATATTTTTATATCCTGGTTTTTCTAGTGCTTTTCTCTCTGATGCGAATGCAAATCCTTCTGTTGATGGCATTGTATACCATAATGGTTTTACACCAAATATGTCTCTGAATAGATAGATTTCATTATCAAGCCAGTATGCACATGCATAATCACCATCTAATTCTTCTATTTTTTTTATTCCATTTTTATCTACTAACTTTAATATTAATTCTGAATCATTATCACATTTTATCTCATATTGTTCAGCCAGTTCTTTCCAGTTATATATTTCAGAATTTGCAGCAATTATTCCTTTTCCTTTTATTGGTTGTATTATATGGTTTACAACTGCATGTAAGCAATGTCCTATGAAAGATTTTCCTTCTAATTTTTTATTTTGTATTATTGTTTTCCCATCTGTGAATGCAGAACCGTCTTTTCCTCTATAGTTTATACTGTTTAATCCTTCTATTACATTCTTTCCAGCATTGCTGTTGTTTATTATCCCAATTATTCCGCACATAGATTTTTATATACACAAAACATTTATAAATCATACATCGAATATTTAGTATATGGGTAAGGATCAAATTAAGAGATATTCTCTGCTGTTTAGTCTTATAATAGTTTTATACATTACATACCTGATTATCCAGCCATTTATTCCAGCTCTTATTTGTGGTTTTATTTTTGCCTACTTATTCTATCCTATTTACAAAAAGTTGAATAAAACAATTCCTCATAAGACTTTCAATGCTGTAATGGTTGTTATATTGATTATTTTGATAATTATTGTCCCTTTGGCGCTGATTGCTACAAACCTAGCTATAGAGACTTTCAATCTTTATAATTCAGGGATTATCAATTCAGACGCAATCAACTCTTATATTGGCGGTAATGATTTTATTACAAATAATTATTCTAAGTTAGTTGCTGAAACATCAGCTATTGCTTCTAATTTTATAAAATCTATTCCAACTAAACTTATTGATTTCTTGATAATATTATATACAACATTTACATTATTATTATACGGAGATAGTATTGTTAAAAAGATTAAGAGTTTCCTTCCTGTTAAAGATAAAGATGCTCTTCTGAATCATGTTGGTGACACAACTTTCGCTATTGTTTATGGGTTATTTGTTACTGCAGCTATTATGTTTGTTATTTCACTGATAACTTTCAAGATAATTGGTGTTAATCCTGCTTTCTTTTTATCTATATTGATAGGAATTCTAGCTCTTATCCCGTTGCTTGGCTCTTCAGTAGTTTTAATTCCTCTTGGAATAATACATTTCTTGAGAGGCAATACTTATACTGTTGCAGGCATTATAATACTTGGGGTAATACTTGTCCTTATTGAGAATTTAGTTAAAGCAAAGATTATAGGTGATAAAGCTAAACTCCATCCTCTGGTTGTTATTGTAGGTATTTTTGGGGGTATCAAATTATTTGGTTTTATTGGTTTTATTGCTGGTCCAGTATTATTATCTGCTCTGATTATAATAATTAAAGAATACTACCCGGAGCTTGAGAATGAAGCTTAAGGCTAAAATACTGAATATTGCTACTAAAGGACCATATATTGCTATCTTGAATAAGGTTACAGCAGCTAAACTGAATATTGAACCATTAGATAGGATTAAGATTAGAGATGGTTCTAAAAAAGAATTAGTTGTTGCAGTAGATTTTTCTTATGGTAAAAAAGAAATTGCAGAAAATGAGATTGGTTTATTCCTTGATGTCTCAGATATTCTTGGTATTAGAGATAATGAATTAGTAAATGCCTCTATCATACCTAAGCCTGTATCTCTTGAATTTATTAAAAAAAAACTTGATGGTCATGAATTATCTAAAGATGAGATGGATAAGATAATTAAGGATATTGTTAATAATGAATTGACTGAGATTGAATCAACTTATTTTGTCTCTGGATGTTATATCCATAAATTATCTCTTGATGAAGCAGCCTATCTTACTGAAGCTATCCTGAATAATGGGGGAAGACTGAATTTTTCTGGAAAAACGGTTGTAGATAAACACAGCGTGGGAGGATTGCCTGCTAATAGGACTACTATGGTTATTACCCCTATTATTGCTGCTGCTGGTTTTTATATGCCTAAGACTTCTACTAGGTCTATCACATCTCCTGCTGGTACTTCTGATGTCATGGAAGTTCTTGCTCCTGTATCGCATTCTAAAGAAAAGATTATGGATATTGTTAAAAAAACTAATGCTTGTATGGTGTGGGGTGGCACTATGGATCTTGCTTCAGCTGATGATAAATTGATAAAACTTGAACGTCCTTTGAATCTTGATCCTGAGGGTATTATGCTTGCCTCTATTCTTGCTAAGAAAGCCTCTGCTGGAGCCTCTCATGTTATAATTGATATTCCTGTTGGTCCTGAAGCTAAGATTAAAGAGATAAAGAAAGCTAAAGATCTTGCTAAGAAATTTATTGTTCTTGGTAGAAGATTAAATATGAATATCAAAGTTTTATTGACAGACGGTTCTCAGCCTGTTGGTAATGGTGTTGGTCCCGCATTAGAAGCTCGTGATGTTCTCTCTGTTCTTGAAGGCCATGGTCCTGTTGATTTAAGAGACAAATCTTTGTACATGGCTTCTATGATCTTAGAGATGGCTGGTGTCCCTAATTCTTATAATAAAGCTAAGAACATTCTTGATTCTGGTCTTGCTCTTCATAAGATGAAAGATATTATCAAAGCTCAGGGTGGTAATCCTAAAGTCTCTTCTTCAGATATTAAATTAGGTTTTTATACTTACACTTTTAATTCAGGTAGGTCAGGTAAAGTTTCTTATTTAAGTAATAATTTAGTTAACAAGATAGCTAAAGCAGCTGGTGCCCCTTTTGACAAAGGTTCTGGTCTTTATTTGCATAAGAAATTAAATGATAAAGTATCAGTTGGAGATCCTCTTATTACTATTTACGCTGATAATATTAAAAAATTAGAATATGCTAAAAGTTTTAATTTATCTAAAGTATTTAATTTTAGTTCTAGAGAAAAGATTTTGATTAAGAATTAAATTTTCAGTTCTTTTATCTCTTTTACTATTCTATTTAATGCTGTTTTAAGATCTATCAAAAAATAAAACATTATAAGAAGAAAAACTAGTGTGAATATGATTAAAATGACTAATTGTAAAAAATTTGATATATCCACCTGTCTTGATAATATTGCAAAGATTAATCCTATAAGATAAGTAAATATGATTACTAAGCATGTATTAAAATATTGTAAGTTTTTATTGTATTCTAGATCTAAAAGATTTTTCTTTAAGTTATCGCTTATATTCATTAATCATCACCAAATGCTACAGCCATTAATATTGGTCCTAATATTAACAATATAGCTGATATAACAGCCAAGAACCATATCTCACTGATAAATGATGGGATTAAAAAAGCTGCGCCTAGGACTATAGAGACTATCCCAGAAGTCAATAACATTTTCTTTTGTCTTATTTTCATAATGAATAATAAAGAAATGAACTTTATAAGTCTTATGTAGATTTTTTCGTAAATTTTACAAAAAATTAGTTAATTATTTATCTTTGAGATTTTGATTAAGAATTAGATTTTCAGTTCTTTTATCTGGCTTATTACTTTTTTCATAGAATCTTTTATAAGAACAAGAAATACTAATAAAACGAATATTAATATTAAAGAGATTATAGTAACAATTGATAATTGGATATTATTTTTTACATCTATTTGTTTTGTGACAAACGCAATAACCAAACCTATGATATAAGTGAATAATATTACTATTGTAGTATTAAAATATTGTAAGTTTTTGTTATATTCTAAATCCAGCAAATTCTTTTTTATATTATAATTTAAATTCATGTTAATCACCAAAAGCTATTGCTATTAATATAAGCCCAGCAACTACTAATACAGTAGAGAATGCTGCAATATAGTATGAAGCTTTTAAAAATGATGGTATCATAAACATTATTCCAGCAACAGTAGAAAATACACCAGCTAATAACAATAAACTCTTCTTTTTTGAAACCATGATATTATACTATATTTAGAATTTATAAGTCTTATGCAGTTTTTTCCGTAAATATTTCAAGATTAGTTCAATATTTTATAAAACACATCAAATATCTCTTCATTTGTTCCTACACTGTAAAAATCAGCTCCTACTTCTGAACACATATTTATAATATTATTATTATGTTGTTCTAATTTTTCATAATATTTTTTCCTTAAGTATGGATCTATGAATGTTTTCATTCTTGCATCTGACTCTAAATCTATTAAATTGTAATCTCCCTCTATATTCATATTCTTCTCTATTCCATCTAATACTTGTATTAATTTTATTTTATTTTTTTTATACCTGTGTAATACATTATTTAATTGTTCTAAATCATAGAAGAAGTCTGATATTATTATTACTAATGCTCTTGAATTTATCAATGACTGGTATTTTATTAATGAACTCTCAAAGTTTGTTAATCCTATTGGTTTCTTAGTATTCAGATATTCTAACATTCTTGCAAGTTGTCTCCCTCCTTTTTTTGGCCTGAATACATCTAGTTTATCATCAAATGTGCTTAATACAAATTTTTCATTATTCCCCATTGCTATATATGCAAATCCTAATCCTATCATTGATGCATACTCATATTTTTTTATTTTTGTTCCAAAATCCATGCTTGCTGAATAATCTAAGATTATATGCACTGTTAAATTTCTATCTTCTTCGTATCTTTTCACATATAATTTTTCTGTTTTTGCATATAATCTCCAGTCTATATGCTTGAAATCATCTCCTTGTGAATAATTTGCATAATCGCTGAATATTAATCCTGATCCTGTGAATTCTGATCTTCTCTCTCCTGTAAAACTAGAAGTTACTCTTTTCTTGATTACTAAGTTGAACTTATCTAACTGTCTTAGAAAATCTGTATTTATCATATGATTATTTTGTTTTTTTATTTAATAAAGTTAACTATAATTTAATCCTTATCTTATTTTTCAAAACATCAAAAAAAAGTAAGTCATTTTTTTCGAATTTTTTCGCGGTATTTAATATTTGCAACACAATAATTATTTTCATCAAAATCATTGATAAAATCACAAACAGAAATATTATTTTTTGCAATAGCAAAATCTTTTATGCACATATCCTTAACTAAATCTCTACTAATCAAATAACAAATAGAGAGATTATTAGTTGAAATTGCAAAATCAGCTATACACCCATTCTTTCCAGCTAAAATATCCATGCCGGATTCACCTATAGAACTGCAGTCTGAAACACTCTTTCTAGAGTGCAAATATTCCGCAGAATTTGCAGCCAAGCATTCTGCATCATTACCACATTTAGTTATAATATTCAAAGTTGGCTCCAAAAGAATTGGATTACTGAGAGTAACAAAAGATGAGTCTTCTCTTCTAAGCTTAGTATAGTTTTTAATTCTAGTTCCAAATTCATTTATATACAAAGTATCACTGTGGCCAATTTTTGGAGAGATTTTAAAGCCAAAACGAAATTCTCCTTTTTCATTCGTCAGTGTATCATATTTGATATCTCCATGAATGCCATCAGGAAATGGAGGTATCGGCAAATTATACGAAATAATTCTTTCTACAGGCACACCAAAGACTGGTTGTTTTGTTAATGAATCCAAAATAATTCCACTAACTGGAGGATTATATTTAACAAATAAACCAAAGAAAATTAATATAACAAATAATATAATAATTAAAATTTTTATTTTTTTATACATCTTATTCCTAATATTTATTTAATAATCTCATTTCTTCAATAATTTAAGTATTATATCATCTTCTGTCATGTTTTGTCTTTCAGCTTCAAAACTTGGTATTATCCTATGTCTTAATACTGGCAATGCCATTGAATTTATATCATCTTTGCTTACATATTTTCTTCCGCTCATTAATGCTTTTGCTTTTCCTGCCATTATTAGTGCTATGCTTGCTCTTGGACTTGCCCCGTATTCTATTAAGTCTTTTTTATTTCTTGTGCTTGCAACTAATTCTACTGCATATTTTTTTATATCATTTGCTATTGGCATTTGTTTTACCATTGATTGTAAATGTAATAGGTCATTTTTATCAAATATTTTCTTTAATTTTATTTCTTCAGGAACTTCCTCACTATATTTACCTGCTATCTCTATCTCTTCATCTAATTTCGGATATCCTACTTTTATTTTAAATAAAAACCTATCAACTTGTGCCTCTGATAATACAAATGTATTATGATTTAATCCTGTAGCTCCATATCCTCCTATATAATTATGTAATCCAGGAACAGTTAAACCAAAAGCTAAGCCATCATATGCTGAATAATCTAATTTTTCTACTCTATCATAGATAACTCCCTCTTGGACTAATTTTTTTAAGTAATTTAATATTGATCTTGCTTCAGTTATTCTTGTAATAAATTCATTTTGTATGCATTTAACTATTTGTTGTGAACTATTGCTGTTTCCTGTTTCATAATAATTCCAGACAGCATCATGACTTATATTTATTTTTTCTCCTATTTCAGTTATTGAAAGACCACATAATACTGCACTATGTCTTACGTCTAAAGGATTTATTGTTTCTAGGTTTGTATTTTCTCTTAATACTATTTCATCTTCAAGTCCTTTTAACATTAATTTAAACATATCTAAAGAAATATTCTCTCTCCCTTGCTTTATTGATTTATATCCACAATACCAATCTCTTGATAATAAGTCTCTTCTGTTTTTATATGTGTGGAATGAGTTTATTCCTAATAAATCAACAAGTTTCAATACCATTTCTCTAGGTGCTGGAATTACTCTGAATGGAGAATATTTTCCACTTTTAGCCTGCTCTAACCAATAAGTTCTTGTTTCATCATCTAACCAACCTATTTTTAGTAAATAATTCAAAAAGTCTTCTCCTTGTATTTTTATTACATAATCTTTTCCATTATATCTATTCTTCTCAGAAAACCATGATATTATTCCCTCTTTTAATAACATATAAGATAATAGATTAATACTGTTTTTATTAGCTTGTGAAAATCTTATTCTATTATCTCTTATACATCCTTCTAGACAAATGAACGTTTTCAAGAATTCTCTTCTTAATTCAGCAGGCAATTCTATAATCCATGAAGGAATTCCTCCTGTTTTATGTCCTTCCTCTTTTAGTCCAAATCTTAGGCACATATATTTTACAAATGGTCTTGAACTTTTGCTTGTATACCTGCATCCCGTTTTATCTTTAGATATATAACTAACACCAACTCCTACTTTATTATTTAATATATTTACAAATCTATCAAATGCTTTAGGATAATTCTTTTGAGCAACAAATATAGAACCTACACTGCTTCCATCGCCCAAAATAAATGCTAATAAAAATGTAATATCTTCATCTACATTAAATCTTTTTATTGATATAGGCCTTAATGAGTCTATAAAGTCAGTTGGTTCATTTATTATAATTCTTTTTTTAATAAAATAAGATGTTAGTTTTTCTCTTATAATTATATTTTCCGTTGGTCTTCTTAAGAATCTTATTAATTGCCAATATTCATTTTTTTCTAATCCTATTTCTTTTGCTATTTCTTTTATTTCAAGTTTGTTTATTATTCTTATATTATCAAATTCTGTTCCAGTTTCTAATTTTGTATAATCTATGAAGTTATTTGTTAATTCCTTTAGTTTTAAATAGTCTTCATAATATATAACTTTATAATTTCTTTCTAATTCTTTTAAAACTTCCAGATGTGTCATTAATTCTGTTTTTGATTTTTCATCATCTAATTTTGATATAGAAACTAAGTAATCACCCTCAACTAGTTCCGCTGCTTTTTTCCATTTTATCTCTCCTTTTTCATTAACTAAGAAAGGATGGTTTTTTGTTACTTTTATCTCTCTTCCTATTCTTGTCTTTAATGTTATTACTTCATCATTACATGGAATAATATAGAAAGAACATTCGCTTTTTTCCAATTTACCATATTCATTTAAAGAATAAGTATAAGAATCAGGTAATTTATATAAATTAAAATTTCCTTCTTTAGTCGGCTGTATATTATTCTTTATAGTATAATCTAATAACTCCTGTCCAGTTCTTAATTGTCCATTTATAAAAACATCTTGGTCTAATGTTAGACTTCCCTCCATCTCAATTGGATTCATCGTAGCTAATACAAAGAATGGTTCCTCTAATTTATATGTTGAATTTCCTATTGTCACCTGTTTTTCCTGCATTGCTTCTAATATTGCTGAATGTGTTTTTGGAGTAGCACGATTTACCTCATCTACTAATACTACATTTGCAAATATTGGTCCTGGCTGGAATTTGAATTCTTTTTTTCCTTTGCTCTCATCAATTATGTAAGTTCCTGTAATATCACTTGGTAATAGATCTGGTGTTCCCTGTATTCTGCTGAATCTTAGATCTAAAATGTTAGAAACTGTTTTTACTAGTAATGTTTTAGCTAATCCTGGATAGCCTTCCAATAGTGCATGTCCATTGCATAATACAGCTATCTGCATCTGTTCTATTACATCTTCCTGTCCTATTACTACTTTTGCTACTTCTGTAGTGACTAATTTGAATCTTTTATGTATCTCTTCAACGCTTACCATTTATTTTTCACCTGTTTATCTTCTCAAAATAATCTTTTACTACTTGCTGATTTTGTTTTGCTACTTTTTCATTATAGCTTACGTCATAACTTGTATATATCTCTTTTGGAAAATCTGGCGGTGTAAAGCTTTCAGCCTGCACCTGTCTGATATCTGATGGATCTGTCTCGCTTAGTAATGGATTTATTGTTAGTTTTATATTTTCTTTCTTGAATCTAGCTATGGAATTATTTCCTAATATATCACTTAGATTTCCTTCAGTGACACTTATGTTCATATATACTGCTTCTTGTACATTGCCTCTTAGTCCTATCTCATTTATTGGTTCTATTATTATCTGCTGTATCTCTCCTTTAAAATCTACATTTATGTAAGATAAGAATAATATTGAAAAAGAAAGCCCTCCAAGTATTAATACTCTTAATATTAAACTTTTATTATCTATGAAATTTGATGTTTTTACATCTCTCATTTTTTTTAATACATCATCTTTTAATTCATCTATTATGGGATTTGTCTTGTTTACATTATCTGCTACTGTTCTTAGTTGTTCCTTTAATGATGGTGTTTTCTCTTCTACCTCTAAATATTTATTTATTCTATGTTTTTTTATGATATGATAAGTAAAATAGATTATAGAGATTATTAATGAGTATTTCCATTCTATTCCTAAAAAATTAGATATTAATAACGATGTTAAAAATAATATTAATGAATTTAATAATGAATTCCCTATATCTAATAATAGAAAAAAATTCTTTATTTCACCTAATGCTTTTTCAACAATCTGCATTTCCAGCCCTCAGACAGCTTACCTCTTTTTTTAATCTGTCTATATCTTTTTCAAGATTATCAATCTTCTCGTTTTTGCTTTTAAGGTCATCTTTTGCAGTATCTAGTTCTATTAATGTATCATCTAATTTTTGTTTAGTAACTTGTAAATCTTTTTTCAGGTCACTGTTTTCTTCCTCAAGTGCGTTCTTTTTTTTCTCTACATCAGTGTACTGGTTGGATAATTTTTGTTCTCTTAATGATTTTAATGTCAGATCTTCTTTGGTTTTATTCAGTAAACTCTCTGTTCCTGATAATTGCTGGAATGTGCTGTTTAATTCATTTAATTTTTCAGTATATCTGTTGTTTATATCCTTGAAATTATTCTGGTAGACAAATGTTAATGATACTGTGATTGCAGCTATTAATACTATAAGTATGAACAGTTTCGCGTTTGCATTTTCTTGTATGAATCCCATATTATTTTCTATTGATTTTTATATATTTTAAGTCTTCTGTATATTATTTCAGCAACATATACTAGTAACGTTGATAATATTAGTATCCAGCTATAGCTGCTTTTTGTTACTATCTCCCTCTTTGATTTTGTCTTTATAAATTCTGCTATCTGTTCAGCATCTGTATCCTTGAATATTTTTCCATTTGTTGAGATTATTACATTTTGGAAATACTCATTGTTTCCTATATCTTCATATTCTATAGGATAATTTGCTGCGAATACTGCTCCTTGTAATGTATTGAATCCTATGTTATCAACTCTTGCTATGGCTCTATAAAGTTCATCATCTATTTTATAGAAAACATATTTATCTGATGTTGGCTGTTGTTTTGATTTTATCAATATCTCAATATCTTGATTTACTCTCCCATCGTTTATAGCTATGAAATTATCATTATTTCTTTCAGGATCTCCTATTATCCAGTTTATTGTTCTAGTAAATAATAACGAATTGTCTTTGTTTAATAATTCAAATCCATATGTTCCATAATCTGTTGTCAATGCAGCCACTCTTCCAAGTCCATATCTCCCGACAGTAAGTACAGGATCTCCTATATCTGTTGTTATCAATAGTCTTGAGCTTGTTTTTGGTGCTGCCTGGTTGAATCCATAAATATTTGCTTTTAATTTCAGTCCATCTGTTATGAAATGATTCTTGTTAAAGACATATAATGGGAATATTTTTTTATTTCCAGAGCTTTCTGCATCTCCGAATAATAATTTTATTCCCTGACCCTCTTCAGGTTCAAAGTATGTTCCTCCTGTTGTATCTGCTGCATATTTCATTAATTGTTTATATGTATCATCCCCGACACCTATAGAATATATCCTTATTCCTTTAGTAGCAGCTAGTTTGAATGCATTTTTGCTTTCATCTTCATGCTGTGTCTTTCCATCTGAGATAAAGATTATATTCTTGCTCCCACCACTGTTCTGCAGCATTTCTACTGCCTTTAGTATTCCTTCCTCTATGTAAGTATCTCCTCCATATTTTAATTTTGCAATATTATCTTCTAGATTTTTTTCTTGTGATAATAATACTATATCCTGTATTGTATAAGCTTTATCATTGAATGCTACTGCTCCTACATAATTTGTTAAACTTAGGTCTTTTATCATGTTTATTGCTATTGTTTTCTCTACATCTGTTTTTAATGAACTCCCAAAATAATGTCCTGTGCTTCCAGATACATCTATGACAAAAATTACACTTGTCTCACCTTTTTTTCTTCCTGCTTTTGCTATATGTACAGGGAGTAATTGTTCAAATCTTGATCCTTTGTAATTTCCTGAATCATATGATTTATCCCCTCCTATAACTAGCATTCCATTCCCTTCCGCTATATAACTTCCAAGTATGTTTGTCTTCTCATTTAGTGCTGTTGCATCTTTATTATCTATTATCACACCAGTGTAATCATTTATTTTCTCATCTATCTCTGTTATTATATTAAGTTCATATAATGGATCAAGCAAAGTGATAAGATCCTTATTTCCTCCATATATTCCCAGTTTTGGTTTTGGCACTACTTTTACTGTTTTATAATAAATATTATTTTGTGTGAAATAATCATCTTGTATTATCTTTGCTGTTATCCTATGATATCCATTATCAAATGACTGTGTGAATTTTATCTCATTCTCATCTGTTGTTTTGTCTATTATTTTTCTCCCATCAACCTCTACTGTCAGATATACTTTTCTTTTTTCTGTCTGTTGTATTTTTACTATGAATACATTTTCAGCTTTAGAAACAGTTTTCTCGCTTCCTGTTATTTTTACAGAAGCATCATAATATTTTGGTTTTAGTTCTAGTGAACTTATTGTTGAATTATAATTTATTGCTGCTAAAGCAACATCACCAAGATCAGCTCCAATATTATTGTTTCCATCAGTAAATAACAAGATATTATCATTCTTCCTTAGATTTGCTAATATGCTGTCACCAAGATTTGTCTCTTCTCCTGTGGCTATATATTCAATATCTGTAGGTATTCTTTTCTCCAGATCTTCTTTTAATTTTATTAGATTGCTTGTTTCATAGAGCTGCATTGATGATGAATTATCTATTAATATTTTTACTTTTGGATCTCCAGACACTAGTTTATTATCATCTTTGTATGGTGAAGCTAAAGCTGTTATTAATAATATTATAATTATTATCCTGCTAAAAAGTATTATTTTTCTTCTATTATTAAGATTTTTTCTGTATTCTTTTTCTTTGCTTAGTTGTATTAAATCCTTGTTTATATAATAGATAAGTAATGCAATTAATGGTATTATCAAGAGTAGGAAATATGGTCTCTCAAGGAACATGTAAGCTAATGATGATATGCTCATATTTCACCTCTGATTTTTATATAGAAGAATTCAAACATGATTAATAATAGGCAGATTATGATTCCATAAATGCTTATCTTATAATCAACATCACTTTTTATTTTTTCTAAATTTCCTGTTGTATATTCTTTTACATCTGTAGATTTATAATTCAGGTCTGATTCTCTCTCATTTAATAAGTTGACAGCAACTCTTTTGTTTCCTATATTGAAATATCCTGTCTTGTCCATTATAAAATTTTCATTTCCATATTGTAGTATACTTCCAGTTCTTAGATTGATCTCATTTAGTTCTGTCCTTCCTGCTGAATAATATAATAAGTTTATCCAGAATATAGGATAATTTGGATTTAATGTAAAATCGCTCTCGCTCTCTAATATTCCATAATATAATATTTTTCCATCTTCTGTTTCATATAATGTCATTATGCTTTTATTATTAACAGAAGCAACATTTAATTCATTATCAATATTTTTTAGTTTATAGAATTTTGTTATCTCTCCAAAGTCTATATCTTTTGTGAATCTTGTTATATAATTGAGTGATATTATTCCTCCATTTGTATTATTCATTACTTCAGGTATTATTCCTTCATAGTTTATTTTTTCCATTCCTGGCTGTGCCATGACTATTATCATCTTTCCCTTCTTTGTTTTTATATCTTTAAAAGTTCCTGGAAGTACTTTGTCTTTATTGATCTGGCTTATTATATATACATCATAATTATTTTCAGGTATTATTGGTGGTGCTGTTATTGATAATTCAACATCAGGTATAGAATTGAGTGCTGCCTCAACAAATTTGGGGTTTCCATTTGTGATTAATAATACTTTTATTTTTTCACCAAATGGTCTTGCTATATATACAGTATTATCTGCTGAAAGATCATCTTCATTATTTATTTTTATCTCAGTCCCATTTCCCTCTAAGTTTAATACTAAAGACTCTGTATTTCCAGGACCAATATTAATTTCTGATACTTTTTTATCTATTGATAATTTAATATTTTCAGTTTTGTCATTATAGTTTTTTATGTATATATTCGCAGAATTGTCAGTTAATGCCATATTTACTATTCCAATATTATTTGCAATACCATTTTTTGTATCTATGAAATCTACAGTTATTCCCTTGCTCTCTATGACATTTCTTGCTAATTGCGGGTTTATTCCTTTATTGTTTACAAAGTCACTTAGTAAGACTATTCTCCCTTTATTATCTCCCAATATCTCTCCTGCTAAGGTTATTGCTCCTCCTACATCACTTGTATCATCAGTTGGTTGTACTCTATCTAAAGTTCTTAGAAGTTCATCTCTTCCGACATTGTTTAATAAAAGTACAGGTGTTGATTTTAATAATATCAATGAATTTTTTGTTGTTGATAATTCTTTTATTTTTTCTTTAGAGAATTCAAATCTTGTTTTTCCATCATGTATTGTTTTAGAACTTGCGCTTGCATCAAGTATGAATACTATATTATTTGAGATTACATCTTTATTTATTATAAATAAAGGATCAGCAGCACTGAATGCTAATATGAATAGTACTAATAGTTGTATTAAGAACAATATATTTTTTTCAAGATATCTGAATAGATTATTTTTGCTTTTTGTCTTATTCTCGCTGAAGAAGAACATTAATGATGGGACTTTGAGATTTTGCGGTTTAGGTTTTATTAGATACGATATTATGAATGGTATCAATGTCAAGAAAGATAATAATCCTAATAAATTTCCAAACTGTAAATCCATATATTATTCTTATTTTATAGCTTTTTAAAGTTTATTACTGGAATTTAATACTTAAGGTCTCCCTCTCCCCATTTCATTGGTCTTTTCTCATATAGATGTTCGCATTTTATTCTTGTATCTACATTTATCTCATATCCAAGGTTTATAGCATATGTAAATATATCGTCCATTCCTTCTTTATCATTTTCATATCTAAATTTTATTTTTTCTAGTACGCTTCTATGTATTTTTATAGAATATAACGCCACGAGCAGGACTTTCAATACCTTTAAGTTTTTGGCAAAGCTTTTCCTAAAAGGTTTATTTGAACCTGCAGGTCCTTTCAGACACCGGTTATATTTCAAACCCTTATAGAATAAAAGTTTGTTTCAAGACCGGCGCTCTACCAGATTAAGCGATCGTGGCTTAGGATTTAGAATTAGTATTATCCTTTTAAATTTAACTAAATCATTATTGGTATATCATTCTTTATCTCATAATCTTTTTTGCACTTATTACATCTTATGATATCTTTTTTCTTCTCATATTTGACATTTCCCTTGCATTTGGGGCAAGCTAATATTTCTAATAATTCTTTTTTTATCATCTAGTATATCCCTATTAGATAATATCCTAATTTTTCTCCTGCTTTTATCAATGTATTAGAATCTATTCCCTGCACTATTATGCAATCGTTTTCGCTATAGACTTTTGTTTCATTTGCCAGCTTCATATAGATTACTGCATCTACTGGTGAGACATTCTTGCATGTGATCTTTGGAGTTTTTGTGTCTTCCCTTGTTGTATAAGCATTTTTTAATGGTATCTGGTAAAGGCTATAATCAGCTGTCCCTAATATTGCCTCAAAAGCAGCTCCTGCTATTATGACATTATTGTCTGTTTGTTTATTTATCTCTATATCCCTTGTGACATAGACGTTTCTGACACCTTTTGGTCTGTTTATCTTATCAAGTAAATTATCTTCAAGATAGATATTCTTTAACTCTTCTGGTTTGTTTCTGAAATGATATATGTATTCTATATTTCCTTTTTCAACATGTGCGCTATAGATTGTCACATTCCCTATTTTTGATACATCTATTCTGTAATCCCCTTTCTTTCCTTCATAAGTGTAACCTTTGTCTAATATCTTGTTTATTATTACTGTTGCTGTGAATCCTATTAAGAACAATAATAAAAAGACTAATGCATAGAATACTACTTTTCTTTTCATATTATCACTCCTGCTTTTGTGTAATATAATTTTTCTATTAATTTGTTTTTATCATCAATTTTGTATTCTAGTATTAAGCAATTATCTTCTGTATATGCTTTGTTTTCTGTTGATTGTTTGAAGTATATTGCACTGTTTTTTTCTGTTTTGCAGTTAATTATTGGCATATCACCGCATTCTTGTTCATTTGCACATCCGAAATATACCTGTTGTTTTATAGTCAGTAATAGTGCTCTTGCTCTCTGCAGATCCTGGTCTGTCTCTTTATTCTCTTTTGAGTTAAATAATATATAGATCTTGTCTTTTAGATTATAGTTTGTCGCAGCATCTATGTTTATCTCTTCTAAATCTCTTGGATGATACTGGAACTGTATGTTTTTCCCGCCAATATTTGAAGTCCAGTATCCCTCATTTTGTACAAATTTATAGCCGTTATAATTATCTTCGTTATTCCCTTGTGGGGTATTATCTTTCCCTAAGAAACTAAAGCTTACTGCTGATAATATCATTATTCCTAATATTCCGAATACTACTATCATACTTAGGTTTTTTTTATTGAAAAAACTCTGCTTGTTTTCTTTTTCTTCACTGGTTATATTTTTAGAATATTTTTTCTTTTTCATTTTATGATTTTATGATTAACAATTTGTTTATTAATTTTATGCAAGAAATATAATAAAAAATAAAAAAAAGGGATTTTATCCCGAACTTAAGCTACTGTTATTCCAGATAAACTTAGGTCTGTTCCCTTTACTGTAACTGCTGTTTGGTCTGTTTTTCCAGCTTCAGTTAGCTTTTGTTTGAATGTGTCTGGGTTCTTTAATAATACAGCAGCTCTTCTTGTATCGTCTGCTTCCCATCCCCATACTAACAATGCTGACTTTGCGCCATTAGCTTTTAACTCAACAACTGCGTCACCTGCACCAGTTAATCCGCTGTCTGTTCCACATGCTGGACTATCTACTGCCATGTTCAACAATTGTCTTGTTGCTCTGTTTACACAAGGTCCACCTACAGCTACTACATTGTAAGCAGTTAAGTCTGCTACATCAGTATCTCTCATTGTTACTGATGCTGATTTAACTACTGTACCACTGCTTGTAGTTCCTTCCTTAGGTCTTGCTACTCTTACCAATGCTTTATAGTCAACTGCATCACCTGGCAAAGCAATTTTCAAGCTATCTGATGACTGGGTTGATTTAGGGTCATAGATTACTAAACCATGCTTTGTCCTCAAGTTCTCTTCTTTTCCAGAGATATCATATAGTGTTCCCATATGATTATACCTTAAATCAATTGCTGTTGTTGTATCAGAGTCGCTATCACCTAAGTAAGTGAATGAATTTTTTGTATCATTCTCAAACTGTATAACAACATTTCCATCTGTGTTTACTGTTACAGCATCTGCAGTTCCAAAGTCTAGTGTTAAGTTACCTTTATTAGTATTATTAGAGTAAGCAAAATCAACAGGTATGCTACTACTCTTATAATCAAAAGTAAATACATCGTTCATTTGAGGCATAACAAAATTTTGTTCACCACCAGGTATTGAAACATTAGCGAACTGAATGAATTCATTTCCGTCTTGTTCCTTTCTACTGAAAGTAATCTCACTTTCATTTATTGCCATAACAACTTCATCTGTATCAGTTCCTGAAGCTACAAAACCTTGATCAGTTAGACCAACTGTCTTAAAAGAGATTGTTCTTGCACCCTCTCTCTTAGTTGTATCACCATCTGCATGTGATAGAGTCCTATCTGCATCTGATGTTATCTCGTATTGTTGGAACATTTCATCTGCTTCACTCATTCCTTCGAATACTATGCATACATAATTGTTTGGTAGACATAAGTAATCTCCAACGTATAAAGCATGTTTTACTGCCGGATTATCTGTCTCAGCCCAATTATTTATGGATATTGCATTTTTAACTTCCAAAGTTGGGGTAGCAGTCATTAAACCTACTAAGTTCCATGTCCATACAGGGTCATCCTCATCTTCCCCGATGTATTCATCACCTGAGTTGTATGTTTTTCTTGCGTCTTCTCCAATAAGTAATGTTGCTCTATCGTTTGCAATTCCATCCTCATTGAATACATCCTGTACTCTTACCTGAACGTTTTTTTCAGTGAATCTAAATGTTCTTGTACTATCTTCAGTAATTGTCAAAGGTTGTCCATCTACTTCTACATCTGCCTTACTAGCTGATGTTCCTTTTAATGTTACTGTTCTTTGTACTCCGCCAACATTTACTACTACACTATCTCCAGCACTTAATCTGTGTGCCTCACCGACATTAGCAGTGACTGATGTATTTGTCGCAGCAGTAATTTCTATGTTCTTTCCTAAGAAAGGTAATAGTATTGGATCATCGGTTGTTGAATCATTCAAGAAGTTTCCACTCTTTAAGTTTTTATCAAACTTGAATCTGTAACCAAAGCTACTTGTTGGTATTTGTACGAATGTTCTCTCTTTCCATTCTTCGCTTCTATCATATGTCAAACCTGATTCTACACTTGAACCGTTTGTTCCTGCACCATTGAAGAATACCTCTTCATGCAGTGAATAATCATCGCTTACTGATCCAATATCAATGTTTACTGAACTATCCAATAAACCTGCTACTTGATTGTCTTGTAGTACACTTCCAAATTCTGTAGAAACATTTAATAGTGTCCCTAAAGCCATATCTTCTGTATCACCTTTCATAAATAAGTCATCAACTTTTTGTGTTCCTAAACTGTTTACACCGTATAATACCTTTCCTGGTACTACTACTTGTGTTGTTGTTCCTGAAGTTGATCCACCTGGTAATCCAGCTAGAACATCTTGTACAGCTGCACTATCTGTGTCTGCTCCCCATACTACAACAGTTTCACCTAAATTTTTTGTGAAAGGACTCGGATAATTTCCTAATGTCCCAACTGCTAAAGCGCCGCTTAAGGTTACTCCTACCATAGCTATGCTAGTTCCTACTGCAGCTACTTTTCTTAATGTCTTTTTTAAAGCAAATTTTTCTTGCATTCTGTAACACCTCCATGTGTTAGTGTATTTTATTTTTTGAGTCTATCGCATCTTTTTAGACTCTAAGTAGAAAGCATAACTTGAATTTATAAAGATATATATGCTATAGTATACAGAATTCATACTATTTAGTGTTTATAGACCTTATTAAGCCATTTTATGAGGTCTTTTAAATTTAAAAAATTGCAAATCAACATCTTAGTTACTCGACGATAGTAAATTAACAAATTCTAAAGTTTACCGTATATTCATCGCCGTTGTCACTTAATATTACCTCATCTGCTTTGACCCCTATTTTGCATTCATTTTCTATGAATTTTATGTCCTCTCCCTTCTGTATAGAGAATGTATAATTTTTATATTCCTTTAATCCTATTGAATTTATTATATTATTACTCTCAGATTTTAAATAATCACACGCACTCTCACCACATACATTACCATCGTTATAACATTCTATCAATGAACTCTTATAGCTTATAGTATTATTACATACATTAACATTGAGTATTGAATTAAGCCAGTTTATAGTATAGCTCTGCTCTATGCTTAAGTCAGTATTATCCTGTTCCTGATGAAGTATTCCAAATTTCAGATAGAATAATGCTCCTATTATTATGATTATGACAACAACCATCAAGCCGACTATCTCCATCTGTCCCATCTTAAATCTAGAATTAAACATTATAGACCTCAACGATCATAAGTGCAATCTTGTATTTATCCTCTTTTACATTATATAATGATATAGGCGTTGCCTCTCTTATTCTGCTAGTTATTGTTTTTGGTTTGTTCTCATATATATTCCATACCCCACAATTTTCTAGATTGTCTTTATCACACTCTTTATTATTTTTCTCAGGATATACTTGATAGAATGTTATGTTCATATATCCATAGCTCTCTGCATATTCTGCCTTCCTTCTCTCTGCTAGGTTTTTGAAAGCTATTAGTTTTAAGTCATCTACACAGTTCTCTTTTATTCCTGATTTGCTGCATCCTAGTTCGGGTATATCATTTAGTGTTATGATATTGATCCTTGTTTTTATTCTGTTGAAATCATCAAAGTCTTTTTTTATGCTGTTGTTTTGATAATTTATGAATACAAACATCCCTATTATTATGATTATCACAAATACAAAGACAGCTAATATTGTCTCCTGTAACTGCAGTTGTCCTTTTTTAGATTTTAGAATACCCACAGACACCCAGCTCCCTGATTGTTTTGTTGTCTTAAATTTTCTACAACTTCATAATTCCCTTTAGCTAAAGATACTAGACTATTATCTATTAGGTCATATTGGCATGTTGTCTTTGTATCAACTCTTTTCAGTAATTTTGTTCTCTCAGAATAATGTACTGCAACAGTTGATAATTTTTTCTTTGCCCTGTTTATTGAGCATTGGTAATTTTCTTGATTATCAGTAAAAAATGCTCCCAGCATTATCTCATCACTGTAATAATCAATATCCTCTCCGAAATTATCATCTTCAAAATAATTTATTTTTTTATTATTATAATCTACATATATAAGATTTACATTTTTATTTTCTCCTATTAATTCTTTTATTTTATTTTCTGAGGGTTTTCTGTTGCTGAATATTATTATTTTTGAGTTCTCTTTTGGTTTTAATTTATTTATTTCTGTTTTTTCATATCTGTTTATTGAACCATCATTGAATAGGTTGAATATTACAGAATATTTTTCTTCTAGATTATCAACATATTCTTTGCTTGATTGGTCATATACTGCATAATATTGTTTTTTTGGATCTGATAAATAAATAAAATTTGTTATCTGGAATGGGAATTTCCATGGCATTAATCCTAAGTCTAATCCATTTACTATCATTTTTTCATTTATGAATACTACCTCATCTTTTAGATTATATGATGGTATGAAATCCTTATTTTTCCCTCCGATGATTATTCTTGCATCTGTTTCATCACAATAATATTCTAATGGGACATTATATCCGAATCTTAATCCCTGTGTATCATAACTATTTACTGATGAACCGCTTCCCCCTATATTTAGTTTTTCAGCTATTCCTAATACATTTCCAAAAAATCTTAGGCTCTCTACATGCTGTCTTTTTTCCTGTAATGTTATGTATTGGAAAGTGAACATTGTAAAGAATCCTAATATTATTGCTCCAGAGACTATTACAAATATCCAGTTGAATTGTTCTCCTTGTGCTTTCTTATTCAAATTTTCACCTAAGCTTTTGTTGCTTCAACAACTCTTCCTTTGTTTTCTAATATTATTTTCTGGTCTTTTTTAAAAAAATCTAAACAGAAAGGAATTTTAGTAGTGAGCTTTTCTAAATATAATGGATTCATTTTATTTTTTAAAGTAGAAAAAAATATATTTTTATCACCAGTTGTTTGATATACTCTTATTTCTTCTTCTATATCTTTAAATATTATATTATTAAAATCTACCTCATTTTTTGTATCTGCAAAACACATTCCTTTTATATTATCTGGTAAAAGCAATTCACACCTGTTATTTGTTGTTCCTGTTTTTTTCACAAAACTACATTCTATGCTTGTTCCTGGATATAATTTTGAAGTATCATCAACATTTTTCTTTAAGTCATTGATGAATTTCGTCTCTCCTACCTGTTCTCCTAATCCTAATAAATTTTTTATTGAACTCCATCCAAAAACTAATATCATCCCTATGACTAATATCGCAAAAATATATGTCAACGGTTGTGACATCAGCTGCCCCTTTTTCATATAATATTAAAACTAAATGCTCTTTATTTATCTTTCTATAGAAAAATTTAAATTAAAGTGAAACAAGAAAGTTACTAATGACAATTAAAAAAGAAAATCCATTGAAAGAGTTGTATGGATTTGGCAAGAATAAAAAATAACAAGAAAAAAGTTTCTCAGATATAGAAAAGAATTAGAAAGCAAATATATGTAACTATTTTTTCTCTAATCTTTTCTGTTTCTCAGGTTTTTGTAAGTAATTATCTTTTTTAAGGACACTTTTTCCTAGTTTTATTTCTATATTTTTCCTTGCAGAGCCAGCTACTTCTCCACCATCCTTAGCATCTTCCTTTAATTCTTTGAATTTTTCAGAATTTCTCTCTCTTGTAAGCCTAGTTGTTGAAGCTTCACCAAGCATTGTTAATATTAATTCCATGTCATCCATATGATCACGCAAATTTTCTTTTTTTAATCCTTTGAATTTTTTATATTCTTCAACATTTTTATCAAAAGTTGCTTTCGTGATTTCATTTGTTAATATTGCAAAGTCTACATCTTACTTTACATCTCTTTTTTTCCATTCATCAGTTAATTCCTGTCTTACAACTATACCTCTTACTCTTTTTTCTATCCATTCTTCAGAATATCCTTTTTGTCTATAGATTTCTTTCATCCTTTGCTGAGCAAGTTCTGGGTTCTCTATTTCTTTAACACGTTCATATCCAACTTTAGCTAGCCATAACTTGAAAGGTTCAGCTTTAGCAGAGGGTATAGACTGAATAATCCTAAAAGCGCCTTCTGTATTAATACAATCAGTTTCATAATATTTACCATCTGATGCAATTAATTTCAGTTGGTTACAATTTGTAACCGCCTCACTTCCTTCATCTTTTAACCTAAATTTTAATACTTTCCAATAATTTCTCGGATCTGGACTTTCTGAAAGAATACCTGTAATATCAACTACAGAAAACCACCATTCATTATTATGCCATGTTTTTCTTATATTTTTTCCTTCAAAAACTGCAATAGCATTATGTGAGTCCATTATTATAATAAGATTATTTAGTATTTAAACCTGGCGCGCAAGTTTGTCGTGTCCAGTGGAGAGAAGACATTTTATGAAGTTTCCACAAGAAATGTTATGCAAATTGTATTCTTGCATTCTCTAGTTTGTTTCCGAATTCATCTTTGCAAGAAACATAATAAACACTTGATCCAGGTGTGCTTGTCTTTTGTACATTTCCATCACTAATCATTAAATTTCCAGATGTTTCATAATCAAATATTCCGTCTATACTATCCTTGCATACTGCTTTTTCATTTAATTCTATTGTAAATACTGGTGGTTGTAAGCTCTCATCTGTATATATTTTTACTATTGATGGTGGTACTACATCATTTTCTATTGTGAAATTTATATTTGTAAATGCATTATTTCCTGCTATATCCTCACATCCTATATATATATCCTGTCTTCCTGTTGGTGGACTCCATGGTTGTATATGTATGCTGGAGTTTGTTTTTAAAAATGGTGTCATTGATCCTAAATTATTTTTTAATGACTCTTGTTGTGTATATTTGCAATTTGCATTTCCATTTAACAATGCTCCACCATCTGTTGTTACTTTTATTGTTAAATTAGCTTGTTGTTGAGATGTTTTTATTATTCCAGATGGCTCTTTTGTTTCTATCTCTAATGGCTCGCTTGCTTTCAATGTTAGTCTATATGCCTCTTTGTTATAATTTTTATTTTCTGATTTATCCTGGCATTTGAAGTATACAAATTTATTATCTCCTTTATTCATTCCTGTTGTATTTATTCCAGGACCGAATGCTCCTATTTGTTGTGTTCCTACATTCTGGCATTCATAATATCCTAGACTGTTTAGTCTGCTTGCAACACATTTGTTTTGTTCTGGCATTACTTTGTAATCTAATGGTGTTGTTGACCATTTACAATCACTAGGTTCATTTACATATAATGTTACATCTGTTCTGTTTGTTCCATATCTTAAGTATGTTTCCTGTCCGAAATTTGTACTAACTATTGTTGGTGCTGTGAAATCTGGTTCTTTGCTTACATCAAATTCTACTACATAATCTTTTTCATTTACATTTCCAACAGCATCTTGGCATCTTATATACACTTTATAATTTCCTCCGCCAGTTAATTTCAATCCATCTGCTGTTGCATTTTTTGTTGCTGGATAATACATCTGTTGTGCATGATAATACTTGAATGTGTTGCTCATGAAATAAACATTTTGCATTTCAGGATATCTTATACTATGATCAAAGCTCATTTTACATTGTGCTGGCTCATCTGTCTGTAATGCTACTAAAAACTTATCATATATCTTTACCTCTCCATTTATTTTTAGTCCTGAACTTGTTTCTTGTACTTTATCTTGTAATTCTTTACTGAATCCTTCCTTCCATGGTTTTATTACTGGACTATTTACATCATATTTTGATAAGCTTACACATTGTTCTTCTGTTGATCCTTTATTTACTAAATCACAGCTTGCTCCTAAACTTTTGCATCTATATTCTGAACATGCTTTTAGTGCTTTGACATCTTTTGGAGTTTTATCATTATTCAAATAATCTGTATAACTTGGATTACATCTTTCACATTGATCTTTGTCTGCTGTTTTTACTGCTGGTGCTTGCCATGGTTGACATGTTGTACTTACTGTAACTTTCTCAGTTTTTTCTAATAATGTATTTCCAATTTCAAATATTGTATAAGCCCACATTATTGAATTAAATGCTACTAAAGCTTGTGTGGTAGTTGAAAAGACAACTTTTTCTGATGTTTGTTTTATAGCTTCATGAGCAAGTTCAGCATCTACTTCTTGAGCTAAAACTTGAGCTGCTTGTTCTTGAGCGTTAGTTAATGTTTGTTCTGCAGCTTGTTTTTGTAGTGCCACACTCTCAAGACTTCTCTCTAATTCTTGTACTACAGCATCTGCTCCAGCTTTCTCAGCTTGCTCGAATGAAGTTTTCTTAAGAGTTTCTTCTGTTACTAATTTTGTAAATTCTACATTAGCTTGAGCTACAGCTTCGTCAGCAGCAACTCTTCTAGCAGTTATCTCTCCTAAAGTTTTACTAGATTCATCTATTGCTTTAGTTGCAACTTCGTGTGCAGCAGCTTCTTCAGCACTTACTATACCCTGATTAAATGTAGTTTTTTCTATCGCAGGTACCAAACCAAATACCTCTCTAAGTAAAAATCCATGAGGGGTTAATCCTAGTCCTATCCCTAAAGCTTGTCCTGTTGCTAAAGGAGTTAAGAAAGCCAAACCTATACCTGTTGACAATGAAACTGCCCCGGCACCAAGTAACTTTTTCTCATCACCTAAATATAATGCTCTGAAGAACCTATTTCCTCTCTCTCCTTTTTTAGTATTACTCTCAAACCTAAAGAATGTGCTACCTTTACTCCAATCTGGATTTGAGCTTAGATTTCCAGGAACTTCATTTGATTTTCCATATTTGTATTCTAATCCGTTATTTCTTCCTTCTTCAGTTTTTGAATCTGACCTAATAGCATTAGCTAATTCACCATTTACTTTCTCAGTATTAGAAAATCCATATTTTGTTAATTTTAAGTTTTCAGGAACGTTTCCATCATCTATTAAATAATTATAATCTGCTCCGCAATCCCCATAGCTTCTACATAAGTTATTTGCTGCTTGTAAATAATCTTGACTGAAACATTCTGCTCCGTATACTAATTGCCATCCACCTTGAAATCCACTTTTTAATCCAGTTGCTAAAGCAGTAACAGCTACAGCAACACCAACAGGTAACCCTACAGTTCCTAAAGTTACTCCAGTAGCAATACCAGCACCTGCTCCAAAGACTCCTCCGATAGCAACTCCAGATCCTGCTTGTTCATCAGGAGAATTATCACATAGTCCTAAAACTCTATTCCATCCACCACATACAAACATTGCTGTACATTCTAAATTTGCTTTTCCACAAGTATCTGATCCTTCACCTTGCCAGAATTTTGCTCCTGGACTTACTGCTGGTGAACATTTGCTTCCTGTCCATTGACAATCTCTTTTTGTTCTATCTCCACAACATTCTTCATCTTTTTTTAATGCATCTTCATATGTTCCTTTGCTCATTGTAAATGAATCTGCTGTATTACAACTATCTATACATGATTGCCATTCATTTTTCAAACATCTTCCTTCAGTATATATTCCACCTAATATTTCATTTCCTTGTTCATCTTTTCTTGGTACATCTACATTAGCTGAATAACAGAATTCTTGTCTGTAATCTTTACAAGGTTCTACTAATTCTTTTCCATTGATACATAAACTTCTATAATATCTTGATCCTACTGGATCCTGTCCATATAATTTATTTGCATCTTGTTCTTTACTATCTGATTGGCACCAGCTCTCTCCATTTAAGATTTCATTTGTTTTCAATTCTGCTGGATCTGTTCCGTGATATCCTTCTAAGTTAACACTTAATTTCTTACTATTATCAGAGTTAGCATCTTGTCCTTCACATTTTAAACTTTCACAACTAAATACTCCATCTTTATCACTATCACCGCAAAGACTTCCTTTACTGTAATCGCATTTTTCTTTTATTCCTTCTGGATTTCCACAACTATCTTTCCAGTATACACTATCATCATCTGGTAAACACATTGTATTTCCTTTTCCATTTGTTGTATGATCAGCAGAAGCACAAGAACATAATCCCTGTAATGAAGCACAATATTTATCTTTATAAAACCCTGTTCCATTGACAGCAGAAGGTACATTGCATGTTGATTTTGCTCCGTAACTGCATCCACTATCAGTTACACAGCATCCTTTTTCTGTATTTTTAGCTAAATTTAAACATGAAGACTCATCTTGTACATCTGCTCTGAAATCTAATTCTAGATCTGGGAATCTGCTTGTCTCATTTAAACATCTTCCTTTTGTTAATATTGAAGCTTGTGTTCCTATTACACAACATCCTACATTACACTCCTGTACATTACATGATGGATCTGCACTATAACTTCCTCCATATTGTTTTTCACATAATGCTTTTGGATAATTATTATAACAATATCCACCTATTCCTGCACAACATCCTGATTTACAATAACTTGTCTGTTCACAGCTTGTTGGTGCAAAACTTGATCCTGAAGCACAATTATCCTGAGAAGCTGTCTGGCAGTACTCTCCTGATTTTGTTTTCTCGCAGCATCCTACAGTTGAATCTGCATTTACAATAGGAGAACTTAAACTAAAACTTATTGAGAATACTAGACTGATTACTAAGAACATTTCTATAAAACTTATCACTCTTTTATATTTATTCATGAACTCTCTCCCTCTACAGCAAACCATAGTTCATAATCGTTTCCATCTTTATTTATTTTATAGACTTTGTTAGGGAATGGTCTCTCAACATTTATTAAATATTTTCCTTTTTTGTTTAGCATATAGAATAATTGTTCAAAATTGCCGAATTTAGCTTCTGAATTTACTATATCATAGCTTACATCATATAATTCTTTTAATGGGATATCTAATACAACATTTACTGGTTTTAGGCTTGTTATATCCTCATCTTTTTTTAATTGTATATCATAATTTACAGTAACTAATATTCCTGATCCTACTGCTTCTGTTTTTGTTGTTAATGCTTTGCTTCCTCTTACTTCATATCCAAATTTTTGTGATTCTAATAGATCTTTATTTATGCAATTTTCTACCTCATTTCTTAATACATTATTCAGATTATCAGTCATTGTTTTTAATGGTGGTAAATAATTTAGACATCTATCATCACCTGGTATATTTTTGCAATAATATTTTACTTTCACGCTTTTATATAATAAATAATCTGTTGGATAATAATCTGCTCCCTGTTCTAAGAATGTTTTTACTGTTGTATCTTTTTGTTTGTTTACACACTCTTTCAAATTAGTTTCAATTGGTTTTAATTTATCCTGTAAGAACTGGAATGATGGTATTCCTATGCCTGTCTGTTTTCTTGCGAATAATACTAAAGCGACAACTAATATGAGAACTATTCCTAATATAACAAAAACACTTACCTGCCCTCTTTTATTCATAGTTAATATCCTCTTAAGTTTATATTTAAATGTTTTTATTTATTTTTCTAAATATTTCATTACAATATTGATTAAGATTTTTGTCTGCTTGATTAAAGCCTCTCCCTCTTTCAATGAGATAGTATTTCCATAATAATTGATTCCGTTTCTTATTTTTCTTAGCTCATCAAATATTTTTGCTGAATTCTCATCTTTTACTATTTCATTTAAGAATGAAGCATAACAATCATGATTATAGATTTTATAACCTTTATTTATTGCCAAAGCCTCTAAAAGTTCTCTCAAAGAGTCATATACTAATATAAATTTTGAAGCTGCAGTTCTAATATCTAATTCTAATAAATTGCTTGAATAGAGTTTATTATTACTTTGCATTATCAAAGATTTGACAAGTTCTGGATCTGTTTTTATTTCTTTTACTAATTTTTGTTTATTGCATTTTTCCCAATCCATACTCTGCTCCAGATAGATTATATCCTTTTAGTATATTATTTAATAATTCTTTATTCTTTATATCCTTGATTGAGTCAAATCTGAAAATTTGTATCTTCCTGCCTAGTTTCTTCTCAAATTTTTGGAAATTTATTTTTTTATCACTTACAGATATTATTGCCATATCAATATCAGAATTTTCTGTTACTTCTGCTTTAGATAATGAACCAAATAGTATTATATTAGCTATTTTATATTCATTTGATAAATATTCTATAAATCCAATTTTCTCTAACAGATTTTTCCAATACGTCTTGCATAAGTCAACAAACATCCAGCTGTCTCTATCAGCACTGAAAAATAGATATATTCTGTCTTCTTCTCTTTTTAATAGTCCTTCCTTAAAATAAAGATTAAGTAAAATAGAAGCAGTAGGAGGGCTTATATCTAATATTTTTGCATACTCTCTAACACTTATCTTTCTATAGCAGTCATTGAAAAATGGTTTTAGATGATTAAATATTTCTAACATATGTTAAAATTAATTAACAGTTGTTAATAAAAGTTTCTATTTATTTACATACACTTCAAATGGTCCCGCCTTGTTCTCATATCTGTCTGTGCATCCTATTTTAAAATATTTATTATCCTTGTCTATGTTTATAGAATGTATAATTCCATTATTGTCTTTTGATAATGTATTCTCAGTATTGAAATCAAATGTTTTATTGAATGAGTATTTGCAGACAGAATTTTCATTTGTATTTATCAATAATTGGTTTTCACTCTGATATATTTTTAATATCAATGGAGCACTTGTATCTTTTTCTGCTTTGAATTGTACATCTCCATTTAGTTTATTTCCTGCTTTATCCACACAAGTATATTCTATTTTATTTTCTCCTGATTTTAGATTTATTCCTGGTTGTTTATGTAAGTTAGTTCCCTCTCCCTCTAAAAACTCTACATATCCTGTTCCTGGATTCCATTTGCAGTTTGCATTTCCTTCAGTTCCTCCCTCTGTTGTTAACTGTAATGTTATCTGATTATCATATATTGTTCCTTCACATTTCTCATTGTTTTCAGATAGACATTTTATCTCTAAGAGTTTTAATTCAGTTGATTTTTTTATCCTGTATCCCTCTATTGGTATGCTCTGTGTATTATTATTGTATTCTAGATCCTGGCATCTGAACCATATCCTGTTCTCATTTTCAGTTCCTATTTGTGAATTGCATGTATATGGCTGTGTCGCATCTTCAGGTTCATTACAGACTAGTTCATTTGTCATATGTCCATAATCAACGTTCGTGCTTGAGTCTGTCCATCTGCATCCATTTACCTGTTCATCCAGCATTAATTGTAGATTTATTGAACTTCCATTGTGTATTACATAAGCACTATCTTTCTGCCCTTCATTTCTGTTCCAGTCTCCATATCCTGTTATTGTTTTTATCTGGAATATTGTTGGTGCTGTTTTATCAGGATATTTTCCTATATCAAACTTTACTAAGTATCTGTCTTCGTTCTCATTATTTGATACATCCTCGCATGCGAAATAAAGATTATTTTCTCCGATTTCCAATGAATTTAATTCTAGAGTATGCTCAAATGCTAATCCATCATCAAATGTTCTCATATCCTGATACTCTTGTGTAACATCTGTTGTATATCTGCATCTTGTTAGGTCTGCATCATTATTTGTTGGATTTCTTGTCTCTAGTGTTATTGTTATTTTATTTCCTGGTTTTATTTTTCCTGATACATATGTTGCTCCCTGTATTCCTGCAGAGTTTTCTTCTTTATTTATATTGCAGTTGTCTTGGCATTCATATTTTATTTCTTTGACATTTATTTTCGGGCTTATTACATCTCTATCTTGTTGTTCTATGCATCTTGCTCCTAGATTGCTATCTTGCCATAAACAGTCTTTTCCTAGGCTCGCGCACATCTGTCTTGTACATTCATATCCATCTAGTGCAAAGTTTTTATTTTTTGAGCTTGGTAATAATCCGCAATCTCCGCTTAGATAATCACATGTGCTTCCGCTTTTTGTCTCATTATTATATGTGTGGCATCTCCAGCATTCATTCTCTAATGGAGGTTCCCATGGATCACAATTATTGCTAGAGTGTCTTCTTTTTACATCATCTCCCCATATTAATGGTAGTTCAAAATAAGCTGCTATGCCTCCAATAATAAGGGTAACAGGATTAGCAACCAAAACTGCAAGTGCATATGTATAGATTATTTTTCCTTCTACAGCTAAGCCTGGATCTTTCCTGAAGGAGTCTATTCCCTCTAACTCAGCAACTATACCTCTCCCTGCATATTTGAATACTGTAAAATTAAATTCATTTGGTGCTGTATCTAGATAATATTTTTTTCTGCTGCACTCTTTTCCTTCATATTTGCTTTTTAGTCCTGTACTGCTTCCGCATTCAAAATAATATCCTTCAGAACCCCACTTCTCTAATATATTCCATTTTGCTCCACAATCTCCATAAGTTCCGCACAGGAAATTTTGGTTGTTTATGTATGCTGTGCTTCTTTCTGGATAAGTATTGCAGTTTTTTGTGCAGCTCCATTCATCTTCAAAGTCCTCTCTCTTCCACTGTGTTGCAATTCTAGAATCTCCTAATGCACATTCCTCTTCAGCTTTTGTTAAAAGAGCATTATTAGCTCCTATATTTTTTATTGCTATATTGCCTGGAGGTACAAATGGAAGACAATATCCATCCTGTTTTATTGTTGCTTCTATTTCTATCACAGTTAGAAATTCACTTTTTCCTTTTCGTGATATATTGATATCCATTATTTCTGTGACTGTTTTTTCAAGGTTTAGTTTTAATTCATATTTGTATAAGATCTTATCTCCTGTTTTTTGTTTTTCTGTTTGTACTGCTTCTGATAATGATTTTGTTAATTCTGTTTCATCATTTTTATTTATGAATAGTATTTTGACATCATTTAGTCTTGATGTTATTTTTTTACCTGATAGTGTTATAACTCCTTCAGAGTTTATATTAGCATTTACTGGTAATAAAAAATTAAAACCTAATACTCTTTCAGAACCTGTTATACCGCTTTTTTCTCCTAGTCCTATCCATGAGCATAGACTTGCTTTTCCACAACAGTCTGCTTTTGTCTCTCCCTCTTTTAGATTGTTCTCATCATTGCAGGATAGGCATTCTTGATAATCATTGTCTATGCACATCGCTCTTGAATCTTGTATATAATTTAATGCTGTTTGTTCAGAGTTATCATAGACGCATATTTTGTTTCTGTTTCCCTCACCGCACATCTGGACTTCTTCTTTTCCGTTAATACATGCATGTAAGTAATGTGATGTTCCTGGCAGATCTAATCCTAATCCTACTGCACTCTGGTATTCACACCATGACTCCCCATTTTTCCTTAAGTTACCATCGTTGTTTAATACTCCGTCACCATTTTCATCTACTAATGGATTGTCTTGTGTATTCTTGCAGTTCATATCCTCGCATGAATATTTTCCATCTCCATCTTTGTCTCCGCATATTGATCCTGCTCTTGCATCACACCTCTCTTTTAGTGTTGGATTTCCGCATGAATCATAACTGTAAAGATCATTACCTGAACATGCTGTTGTTGGATTATCATTATTACAAGTGCATCCTGATACTCTTGTGCATGCCTGGTTTGTAAAGAATTCTTCTCCGCAATTATCTCCTGATGCATATGAACATCCTTCCTCTGATTTGCAGCATCCTTTTGATCTGCTCTCACATACCTGATTACAGCTCCCTATATCTGCAGCATCATTTGTTGTTCCACCTAGTTCTTGGCATTTCTCCTCTCCCATTAGGCTGCATCCATTTCCTAGTACACAGCATTTTGGCTGGCATTGTCCTATATTGCACTCTGCATCATTATAATATTCTCCTGAACATGATCCTTGTAATACTCCTTTGACACAATTTCCATCTAATTTGCAGCACCCTCTGTTCTTGCATTCATTTAGATTGTCACAGCTTACAGGAGAGTATCCCTGCTCACATTGCTCTTGTGTTATTCCACCTACACAGCTCTGTCCGTTTTTTGCTTTTGCACAGCATGATGCTGTATCTTGTGTTGTAGTCTCAGCAGAAACATTTTGTGGATTTAATAATAGTGTAAATACTATGCTTAATGTTATTATTAAATAAATCTGGAATAATACTAAGCTTTTTTTCATGCTTCTCCCTCTATTCCTATATTGAATTTATATAGCCCATTATAGTCTATCATATAGAATTTATTTGGATAGCTTTTTCTCTCTCTTATCGTATATTCTCCTTTAGATAATAAGCTCATTGTCATGACATCAAAATTCCCTGTAATTGCTTCTTCGCTTAGTATTGTATTTGTTAATTGTATTGCTTTTCCTAATGGCATTTTCACATTGTTTATTATTTCTTCATTCTTTACCTCTGTATTGTCTAATTTTAGTGTTATTGGATAATTTAGTTGTGTTATGATTTCAGTTTCTTTTATACTGACATCAAGATTTAATTCTCCTGCTTCAAGTGTGTAATCTTTTTTTCTGTAAGGGTTTAAGTCTATACAGTTTTTTATCTCTGTTTGTAGATAATTTTTTAATACTTTATTTGTATTTTCTATGCTTAATGGTTTTGCATTGCATATTTTTTCTTGAGGTATGTTCTCACATAATTTTGCTATTTTTGTCCCATGATATGTTACATAATCTTCAGGATTGAAATATCCCCCGCTCTCCCCCAATAATTTCACTGCTTTATCTGTCTCTTTTACTAAACAAGTATTAATTGTTTTTTTTATCTGGTTCATTTGTGAGATAAGATATCCCTCTCTGTCTACTGTTCCTCTGAATTTTTCTCTTATTGAATCCCTTAGCATGAATACAAATATGAATACAAATAATACTAGAACTCCTATTATTACGAAAGTGCTAACTTGCCCCCTTTTTTTAAGCATAACCTTCTATAAAGTGCGATGTTTATAAGCTTTTTCAATAAATATTCCGGCAAGTATGAATAATAACGATAATATTATTGATGTTGTCATTATTTTTCTTAATATTGAGATGAAGAATTCCTGTGTGAATACATTTACAAGTATGTCTGTAGGATTTAGTATCCAGTAATCATTTGTAAATAATATTTGATGGAATTTTATGAAGAATTTTTCAAAGTTTATTAATGATATAATAAATATAATAAAATATATTATCAGATTTAGTATTCCTCCATATTTTAGTATTCTTGATAATATTTTATAATCTTTTTTCTGTATTAAGTAAGAGAATATTATTAATAATGCGATGAATATTATATAAAATAATTTTAATGCATTATTTATTAGTTTTTTTACATCTTCTAGATGTATTCTCTCCCTATAAGTATAATAATCTTTTAATTCTTCTTTATCTTTAAAATAATTTATTAGATTAGAACTTATATTGTTTACATAGCTCTCATTATATTTTGTATAGATATTATTTTCTCTGAATTGTTGCTTATAAGAATTTTCGTCATATACAAAAACTTTGAAACTTAATAACAGGATGAATATTGGTATTAATAAGATTGTAAAATATATTTTTTTCATCAGTCTGTTGGTGTTCTTGGAGCTAGTATGAATTGTAAGCTTAGTTTATCTACGACTCTGTATTCAGTTCTTAGTGGATAATCCTGCCCGAATTCCAATGTGACAACATTTGTTAATTTGCTTCCTTTTATTATCTTCTTCAGGTATTCTATTGAGTATCTTGAGCTTACCCCTTTGTCTCCTACCTGTATTGTTGTCTCATCATCGCTTGTTATCTCTACTTTTCCTTTGCTTATTGTTCCCTCTGATTCTATCACAAAATTATTTGTGCTTGCTGATAAGCTTAGACTGTCTCCTATTATATCCATGTCTTCTATTGCATCATTGAACATTAATGTGTTTGTCTCAATTTTCGCATTGAATTTTAGAGTTGGTATTTTCTGTTCCCTCTCATCTATATCTAATAAGCTTAATTCAAAATTTTTTGTTGTTGTTCCTTTTAGTATTACATGCATCCTGTTTCTCTCTTCATCTAATTCTAATGTTAATATCTCTGTTGGCTTTACTCTCTTTAATATCTGTGTTAGATTTACTAGATTTATTCCTATTGTTTTTTCAGCCTTTACATCATACTCAGCAAATGCACTGCTTAATAAGTTGAATATTACCATTGATACATTTGCAGGATCCATTGCTACTAATTCTATCCTATCTTTTAATATCTTTAGATTAGCCTCATTTACTAATTCAGAAATTATTAATATACTGTCTTTCAGGAATCTTGGTTCATTTAATGTTAATCTCATGTTGTAATTTGTCTATGTAGAGTATTTAAGCATTTATCTATTATGATTTATATAAAAGAAAAGTTAAATTACCCTTATTACAAGTTCTCTCACACCATTGATTACTTGTATTTTCATCTGTTGTCCTGGATTTAATGTAATATCTTTAGATACTGTCCTGTAATTATCACTTCTTGCATCTCTTGCCCTATCTGAGTAATCTGCTTTCTTATACTGTACTACTAACTGATATCTTCTCTCTGTATTACTATTTATATTATAGTCAAAATTCCAGTTTGCTCTTCCTGAACTCAATGAATATACAGGATTTGAGAGGATATTACCTGTATTGATATCGTATGCGTAAAGATATACAGTAGTATTCCTTGGTATGAAATTATTTATTACATCTACATGTATATTTGTTATCTGGACTAAGTTTGTATTAATATCTATTGGTGTCTGTTCATTGATGCTTATCTGTTTTGTATAAGGCAGATAATTATTTTTTACTATTTCAATCCCATAATTATTGATGGAATTTGGTGCTATTAGCGATATATCCTTGATTTCTAATGGTGTTTTTCCAAGGAAGTGTCTCTCACGTGAATTAGCAACTGTAGAATATACATCAGCTCCAGAAGGTTCACTGTTTATTTTCAGATCAGGATATTCTCTTAAGTCTGCATTGAAATTTGTTGATAATCCTCTTACTTTTAATTTATAGTAATAAATTGAAGGATTTATATTTCCAAGTGTTAATCTTAGATTATAATCCCCTGTCTTCAAACGTGTTGTCAATGGTGTTTTTCCTAATGATTCAAATACTCCAGGCTTTTTTTCTATAGCAACATTTACTCCCTGTATTGATGAAATTATTTTTACTGTTGCAAGTTGTGATAATTCTGCATTTATATTTTGTGCTCCATTAATTATTATTGTATTTTTATAATCTGAATATCCATCTTTTTTTATTAGAACTTCATATGTCCCACGATCTAGATAACTATTGAAAGGTGTGTTGCCTCTAAAATTTCCATTAATATAGAGTTTTGATGATGTTGGATTTGAACTGAATTTTACTAGATTTAATGGAGTTAATTCTTCATTTACATTCAAGATTTCTCCAGGTTTTATTTCTATATTGATTATTGATTCTTTATATCCTGTCTTAGTAATCTTAAGCTGATGATTCCCTGTAGGAAGGTTTAATATTGCTGGTGTGTTTTTTCTCATATTATTTATGATCACAGAAGCACCTATAGGATTTGTTTCTACTTTTAATGTTCCTGTATCTGTTGTTTCTGTACTTTTTTGTAGAGATGATCTATCTAAAGTTTTTATAGCACTTCCTGTTTGGAGTTGATCATTTGCTAATATTAAGAATGATGCTGATAATAATACTATTAATATTAAAAAATATTTCAAGAAGTCTGTTTTGTTTTTTGTTTTATGCATTTTATGATTAATTTACTCTGTTATTGCAGGTCCGCCAGCCCATTCTGGTAAGAAAGTTACTATCAATGGCCAATATAATGGGGCAACTACCACTAATACTGAGACTATTGTTGTATGTGTCCAATGCTCTGTCATTCCGCCTGTCATGCTTCCTCTGAGTCCGCCTTTTATTACAGCAGATACTGCATGCATTTTTATATTTAGTATTAATCCTATTATTATTCTTACAGCCCATGGATTGCTTATTATTGGCCACCCTTTTTCTCCTAATCCTGTTACTTGCAGGAAATAGTCTGTATTGAATACAAAGAATAATGCTACTATCATGAATACTACAGAATGTATTCCATGCCCTAGCCAATGGCTTCCTCTGAAATTTTCATCTCTGTGTATTAATATTAATTCATATAATCCTAAAATTAATCCTAGAGAAACTGCTGGAATAAAAATTAATCCTTGTTGTAACACCTCTTCTGCAACCATATATTGTTTCACCTCTAAACTTATATATAAAGATTTTTAATTAAAAAAAAGAGATTAATTTTTCTTCTTATAGAACCTTAATCCAACATAAGTTCCTATTCCAAGTAAAGCCAATGAACCTGCAGCTATTGGGATATATTTTCTGTTGCTTCCTGTATCAGTTACAGCCTGTCCTGTTATAGGATTTTCTGCATTAGGTTGTTCTGTTTTTATATCCTGTACTGGTTGTTCTGCTATAGGCTGTACAGGTGTGCTAGGTACTGTAGCTCTAAATGTTGAGTTTTGTGTGTTTGTTATATTGACTATCTGAGTAGGTGAACTTCTTCTTCCTCCACCACCTCCGCCTCCGGGACTAGGATCACTTGGTGCTGGTGTTGGTGTTCCCTCTATTCCTGAATTTTTCAGTCCTGAGACTTGCAATAAACTATTTTCTATTTGTGTACATGTGATAGAATTTATAGTAATTCCTGCAGCATTATTTAAACAAGCTGTAAAGTCATACTCATTTTCTTGGTTACAGTCTGCACTTATATCATCTTGACTTGTTACTTTTGCATCTTTCACACATAATTTTGCAAAGTTATTATTTTTGAAATACAGTGTTTTAGTTTCATCTGCTTGCAATTGTCCATCAAAGTCTACCCCAATATAATTTGTGCTTAAGTTTATTGTTAGTCTGCTTAGATCAATTTTGTTTGTGTTGAAATCATGTGTTAATCCTAACAATTCTAAATCTCCGTCACTTACATTTAAGTATGTTGAGAATGCAGGAAGGTATTTTGGATTTTTTGCTAAGTCAACATTATTAAGTAATAGTCTCAAGTTTGTTATTCCTGTTGTCTTTATCTGTGCTCTATCCCAATATGCTAAATTAGGATTATTATCACAATCATCTCCAAATATATCATTATCAGCATTTAATTGCAATGCATTTACTAATCCCAAACAATTATCTACATTATCATCTACAAGATCGCCATCATTATCTAGTAAAGCATCTTTTGTTATTGTTACTGAATAAGCCACAGTCTCACAAGAACCTTCTGGTGTGCAGAAATCTGGCTGTACAACACCAAACCATATTGTATTCTCCCCTTCATGTAGTCTGAAATATACTGTATTAGTATCTATTGGTTTAATATCTTTTTCATCATTGGTAAAGGAATAAAAATAAATTTCTGTCTCTTTTGATGTTTCTAAATCAAATCTTGCAACATCTTCATATCCTCTTGCACGTAAACTGTACAACTTCGTTTCTGGATTGAATACTGGGTCTATGTTACCCTCTAAATCATCACTGATTGATGTTAATGTTACAAGTTCTATAGGAACCACTCCATTTTCTTTTTGTACTATGAAATCATAACTTATAGAATCCTCAATAAAGTCATCTGTTATTATTCTTGCACGTATCCTATTATTTCCATTATATAATTTTATGGTTGCTGTTCCATCTGGATTAAAATTTATATTATCTTCATTTTCACCTAATTTTACATCATAAAATAAATCGTACTCAATGATTCCGTCAACTTCTTCTATTTCTGTTACTTTTATTTGTTCCTCATTTATTTGTTCATTGAATATTGGAATAAATAGGGAGTACTTTGCTAGTTGTAGATCTAGTGTTATTGTATCCTCTCCATCTTCAGCTGCTATTGTAAATTCATCTTTGAATATATTATATTCTGGATTAAAACTTCCCTCTAGATTTTCTGTTACTGATTTTATTGATACTAGTGTTCCGACAAATGCCAGAGCATAAACATTATTCTCATTTGATTCTGCCACTGCATCTTCTGTATCTAATTCTACAGTTAATATTGAATTTGTTGTTGGAGCCTCAATATTTTCAAATGTGTACTCTACTGAATTTCCGGAAATTAATGTATCTTGTATATCTAAATTTGTAGTGACTGCTGGTGGCATCTCTATCTCTGCAATATCTGTTATTGTACCATCTGCTATTGCAGACCATGACACTTTTAGTTTAGGCTTCGCTTCAAGCTCACCTGCAGAATTCTCTAGTGCTGATGCTAGATTTTCTGTTGTCTGATAGTTTATGTAATCATCTTGTCCGTTATTTACTACTCTAATGAATAATTGTTTTGTTTCAGTATTATATTCCTCTTCATCAATCTCTAGATCTGCTAGAAAATCATCTATATCACATATGTCTCCCTCTCCATCATTATCATAATCACTTTGTTCTGTATTGCTGTTTATTGGGCAATTATCTTGAGAATCTTCTATAGTATCATCATCTGTATCAATTATAGGTATAACAATTGCATCTCCACCTACAGCACCACCGCCTGCTCCAGAACTTTCAGGCAAATGTGTTGGATCATGATCTGCATATACAGGTAAAACTAATAGTAATAAGGCTAAAACTGCGTACAGATTTATATGTGATTTTTTCATTATATTAAGATAATAAATATATTTATAAACTTAACTTTTGTATTTATCATCGGTAATTAATACTCTCTCCATACTTTGGAGCATTTGGTGCATTTGAAGAATCTTGTCTCAGGCTCGTCCCCACCTCTTGTCTGTTTAGTCCAAAAATAAGCCTCTGTATTGCCACATGTACAGTCAGTAGGCATCCTTGGAAGGTTTTCCTCATTCTTATCAACAACTACTATATCATCACTCTTCTTTTTCTTCTCTGTAATCTTGCTCTCGACACTAGTATAACCGCAGCTGCATTTCATCTTACCATCTTTCGGCATAAGTAAATTATCGCATTTTGGGCAGAGAAGATTTTAATCCTCTTTTAAACTTTTGAAGTCTTATAGATACAACTGACGGATCAATATCTAAATTTTGAGCAATTTCTTTTTGAGTCAAACCCTTATTTTTTAAAGATATGGCAAGATTATAAGCTTCAGATCTTTGTTTATTGTCTTTAATTTTAAACATGATAGGTAATTATCTTTACAATTTATAATCCTTTTGTTTAAAAGATTTTATTTATCAATTCCACAAATGCAAGTTTAGCCCACCCAAGATAAGGCACTCTTACTGCTGCTTTGCCTATTACTTTATCAGGAGTTATATGCATCTCATCAAATCTTGAGAATTTATTTGTTATCCCATTATCTCCCTTTGTCTGGTAAGTCCCATTCTCAATTTTTACAACCCTGTGTATTATAGGTTCATCAACACTTCCCCAGAATACTATGACATCTCCTTTTTTTATCTCTTTAAGTCGTGTTAATATCATTAAGTCTCCTTTATTGAATCCTGTCTTGAATTTATAATCACTAAAAGATGTTTTGTTGATATCAAACTTTAGGTATATATCTTTATTTAATGACCACCAATAATCAAATCCTTGTACTTCATGTTCCATGCTTCCTGAGATTACTGCAACTACAGGATGTGTTGTACCTAGCATAAATCCTAATCCCGGATATATCAAGAATTTTACAAGTATGAATGCTATTATTATATTTACAAACCAGCTTGCCCAGCTGTCATCATTCCATATGAATCGCCAAGTTTTTTTCAAAGTTTCTTTCATATTCATTGAAAATTAAATTCAATTAAGTAGGATATAAATGTTTGTTTCAATAAAAAATATCATTTTAATATATTCTGTATCAATTATGGTTTTATTAAAAAAATAATGTTGAAAGATTGTTTACTGAAAATACTATTCAGAATTTTTTTAGCATTAGATAAAGTCCGGATATTCCTCCAAGGACTAAGAGTATGCTTATTGCAAGATAGATATTCCTGTTTTGTTCAGGTTCATTATTTAGTTGTGGTAATATCTCTTTCACGCCTGAATTTTCCTGTATCTGTTGCTGGTTATTTTCTGATTGTAATGTATTTATGTTTGAATCACCGAAGGATTCCTCAGGTGTTGGATTTGTTTGTGAATTAGTGTTTATGCTTGATCCACTTCCAGATCCTCCACTGCTTCCGCCACTACCTCCAGATCCTCCTGAACTTTCTCCTGATGGAGCTACAGATGGAGTTTCAGATATAGTTGTAGAATCATTGCTAGGTATATAATCAGTTCTGTTTAAGGGACTATTGCCTGTATTATTTATAGGATGTCCATCAGATACTTTAAATTGACATATACTATTTACACAAGATTGTCCTGGAACAGTGCATTCAATATCTTTTGTACATTTACCTGTCTGTTCTTTGAAAAGGATTTTTATCTCTTCCTCGCTTAATGCTTTTTTATAAAGTTTTACCTCTCTTATTATTCCAGAAAAATATTCTGTTGGAGCTACTGTACCATAATTATTAGGCAATGTTCCAATAAATAAATTATATCCGCTGCTACTTTTATCTATTGGATAAGTATCTGATGTAGAAATTAATTTCCCATTTACATATAATCTTGCTTTTTCTTTTAGTTTTGTATTATCTACTACAACTATTGCATTAGTCCATTTTTTATTATAATCTCCTGGAGCAGAAACTATATTATTAGGCATTCCTTTTGTATTTATTGTAAATACAAGTTGATTTTGTGAAGGCAGTGATAATATATATCTTCCCCTGTCAGTCCCTCTTGCTGATCCTCCTATATATTCAGCGACTATAGGATACCATGGATAATGCTTATCATATCTCATGTCTGTATCAAGATAAAATGTAGCCTCTATTGTATAAGAATTTAAGTCCCCAACTTTTTGTTCTTCTGGTAGTTTAACAGGTGCTGCATTCACATCAAATTTTAAATTTTTATATGGATCATTTTTTGTTGTAATAAGATTATTATTTATTTTCAGGCCTAAATCTAAATTTTTTATATTTGAAGATAATGGATTAGATGAAGCCTGTTTAAGATCATTCAATACACTTTTTCCAGTTATTTTTGAGCTTATCAGATCAGCAATCCCTATTAATAAGAGTATCATAACTGAGAATATAATTATCTTAAGGATAATGTTTTTATTTTTTTTATTTTTTGTTGTTTCCATTTTTAAGGTGATATTATCTCGCCTCTTGCATTTAGTGGAACCTCTGGAACCAGTATTTCTTCATATATTGTTCCAGTGCAGTCATAATTCCTTGTAGATAGATTTTTTCCAGGACCTAAAGTTTCTAATACTGGTCTGATTACTTCAGGTTTAAACAAAATTGTTCCTTCTGTTGGGTTAAGTCTTATTTTTGAATTTGTAGGCTGACCTGTTCTAGCATCAATATAGCTAATATGCGGATTGTCAATTTCAAGAATACAATCATTATCAATTGCAGGTCTAGGACGGGTATTTGTTCCAAAGTTTACTATTACAAATGCGTGTTCATACTCACGTGTAGCATACATGCAGTTATTTCCATAATTATTATGTTTATATCTTTCTATTGGTTTCCCAGTAGCTGTTTCTTGAATATATGACCATGCAGGATAAATATATCTTCTTGAAGATTCAGTTGCATCAGGTATTGGTTGCAGAAGAGATCCCTCATTTGCTGCAAGTAAAAATGCTGAATAAGTAGTTAATAAAATATCAGGTTTGCCACTTTTTTGGGCAACTTGCATACCAACCACAATCTTTTTCTTTTTTACATTTGCTGTATAATCTAGAATATCAATTTTATTTTTTTCATGTAAGTTGTCTGAAGCAAAGTCACGAGATGGATTGCCTATAAAAGTTTCAATCATAAGTCCATCAGCATAATTAAGGTACTTATCTAGTATTGGAGCATTTGTTTCTATAGGATAATCATCACCATATTGAAGATTAATAATAATCTGCCTATCCCCTAATAATGTCTTTGCATCATGAAGTAATTCAACATAACCATCAGGTCCCGATCCATTAAGATAACACATCCAATATTCACCAGGAAGAAGTTTATTAGGTTGAGGGCTTTGTTCTCCAAGTAGTTTGTTTATTGCAAGAGGACGGACTTTTTTGCATCTTTCGACATTAGTAAATAATTGTGTGGGATTAGTTGGTGTTTTCAAGAATATACGGTGATAAAAACGTGCATTAATATTATCAAAAAACAAGCCCATATAATATTTTTTATCCATATCAGGAACATTTGGACTTTTATAATTAAAAGAATCATCAATTATCTTTTTTGCTTCTGCAGGGATTTGGTCTTTAAATGTTTGTGAAAAACCATAGTATTTTGTTATTAGGCTTAAGAAATATTTACGTGCTTTAGGATTATCCAGATCTACTTCACGCCTTCCAAATGTACAATAATCATTGGAATTTAGAACTTGAACACTTTGTTGGACTTGTTCAGCAGACATACCTTTGAATATAGTATCGGCAAATAACTTATTTCCATTTTCAAAGGAAAAAGTTTTCATGGCAGAGCCAAAAGTTAGATATGGGAATACTTTGTTTTGGGCTATAGAATATTTACTACTTTTTTTAACGCCTGTATGGGTTTGATCTTCGCAGACTTTATCTATAAAATTCTCTATCTTGACATTCGGTTTAGGCGTTAAGGCAATAGGAGCTCTTAAGTAATCTACAGTTGATTCTTGGGAAAAAAAGTCCCAGCCTAACATCTGAGTAGCAACTCCAGGCACAGCAGCACCAATCATTGGGATGGTAGGCATAATTAATTCAGATGGATAAAATTGTGTATTATCATAGTATCTAAGAGAGGTATGTATAGATGGACGCGTATAAAACCCAGAATAATATTTAGGGTTCATTCTATAAATTAGATCTGACCTTTGGAATCTAAATGGAATATTCCTTTCTAAAATGTATTTAGGTTGAGAGCTGAAATGGGTTTTGGATGCTAGGTCAGGACGCGCACAACTTGATTCAAAATAAGTGTAAAGTCCATGTCCATATAGATCAACTGTAAACTCTTCTCTTTGCAGGAATATTGTACCTTGTCCTAATTGATGGTCAGTTTTATAGCATCCATTTTGTACTATAGCTACAGGAGCACTCCTTTCCTCAATCCACCATTCATATTTATGATCGTCAGATAGCCAGTTTGATGAGAAGCAAAGTGAAGATTTCCATTCTAGTTCATTTTTTGCAGGTTTGAATTTAGATTCAGGTATTTTATAGTATGTCTGTCCTGGAGTTAATGGCATTTCCCATTCTGGTCTCTGGAATGTTGAAACACTTTTTCCTTCTTTTGTAGAATATAGTCTTATTCCTACATATGCTGGATCTCCTGTTAATGGTTTTGGATGCGGTGTTATATCCCTAAAGACTAAAACATAATGTTTGTTATTGCTTGGTATTGGATTTTTCCAGTTTAATGTGATATACTTATTTAAGACAATAATATTTCCATTCTCGCACTTAGAAAAACCATATTTAGAGGTTATATAATCATTTCCACAATTAGTATTAGTTGTAGTATTCTGCATTGTTGTAGTATTTTTTTGTCTGGTATTCAGATCAATTTTATTTATGCTCAATGTAGCAATTCCTGTCTGGTCTACCTTCAATAATCTGGTTGTGATGCCACCAATTATCAGACCTTCAGGGTTTTTGAAATAGATAATAGTATCCTTGTTAAGAGTGACTTCATAATTATTATCTTCTTGTTGTAATAATATTTTATTATTTTGTATATCTTTGACTTTTAATGGATATTGTACTGTAAAATATGATATAGGTCTGAAAGTCTCTATGTCTATAGTAAATGTCTGGTCTCTCTTGACCTCTCTCAATGATTGTAATTTATTTGTTGAAGGTTGTTGTAATATGTTTGTTAAAGATTTTGTATTTGTTGAAGGTTGTTGTAATATGTTTGTTAAAGATTGTTTTACTAAATTCCCTGTAGGCACCTGGAATATTTCCTTGTGTGTGAATTCATTTATTAGTAAAAAAGATGATAGTAATCCCAGTAATACAAGCACAGTTAATAATATCTCTTTTACCATATTAACATCAGTTTATACACCTTTTTTTCTGAACTTAAAGTAATATATTAATCCTGCTAAAATCAATAATAATCCTATACCTGATAATATATAGATATACAAATTTGATTTATTTTCTATTTGAGGTTCTTCATTATCCTCTGAACTTGTAATATCATTATTTGATTCATATTGATTTCTAGTATTCAATGGTTCTATATCAGGTTGTTCTGGATTCAAGACTATTGGTGTATTATTTATTATAGATGAATCTCTGTTAGAACGTCTTCTATTATTCACAGCTGGAGCTTCTTGAGTAACTTGCATTTTTGAACAGCAGACTGAGATGCTTGCCTCATCGTTTGTGCAAGGATATATATGTGAATCATCAGTATCATCTAATTTTACAACACAGAAAGAATTTTCACTGCATGCTCCATTATTAACATTGCAATTAACAAGATTACTATAACATACATTATATCCTTCAATATTTGAGGTAGGTGGATACCCATGAGCATTTATCTCTTCATCAAGTTTTAATACAAGATTATCTCCATTGCATTCATGAGTTCCTGCATCACTCTCACAGACATAATTATTATAAGAAGTATAATCCCATTTGCTTCCATGTGCATCGTCAGGATCTGAAAGCCTCATTATTATATTATTCTCATTGCACTCTGTTGTTACACTTACTATTGAATTCACAACTGAAGAAGAGAATATCAATAATAAAAAGAGTATAAAAATTTTCACAAAGCGCATTATCTATTTATCTCCCAGATCTTGATTTTGCGATTATTACTTTTGTATCAGCATCTGATTTAAGACATTGGCACGTCCTTGCTCCGATTTTTTCATCACAACCAACTACTGCTCCAACTGTACTATATGATGCCTGGCAGTCATATTTTCCTGTATCAACCAGGGCTAATGGTGTTGAATCCATTACAACAAAAGTTATTGTGTCAGCAGTTGCACTAGTCTGCACATCTTTTACACTCAAGATTTTTATTTTAACATTATTAATTATTTTTGATTCTTTAGTTATTAAATTCACTCTATTATCAAATGTTATCTTTGCAGTATTTGCATCCTGGAGTGTGATAAACTTTATTGTATGCATTAAATTTCCTATTTTAAAATTAAAACTCTCCCCAACTCTTAATGTTTTTTCTTCTCCTATTTGTTCCTGTCTCTCTAATGATGCTTTTCTGCATACATCATTACATGAATTGCCATCTGTGGTATAGATTGTCGGTGCTAATAATGCACTATTTAATATAATATCAAGTCCTTTTACATCATCTATATCATGTGTCTTTTTTCTGACTTCATTTTTTCTGGTTTCATCATTAGTAGTTGATGTACAGACTCCAGCATTGCAATTTTTTCCAGTTATACAATCAGTATCTGTGATACATGCTGATAAAGCATTTTCTATTTTATTTTTTTCTCTTGCAGATATATAATTTGATGCTATCTGTTGTGGCGTTAATATATCTTCATAAATTTTTACTTCATCTATTAATCCATTGAAGTATGTTGCATCATATTTAGGATCTTTTGAATCCCATTTGCCTATAAGGAAATCATATGAACTATCAATTGTTTTTTCAGGAGAGTAATAATTTGCTACAGCTTTTTTCTCACCATTTACATATAATATCTCTTTTTGTTGTGGATCATTTCTATTTACTACTACAACTATGTATGTCCATTGATCTAGATAATTGCCATAAGATATTATATTATATTGTGCTTTATTTGGATGGAATATTATCTCTTTGCCATTCATCATATACAATGCATATCTTCCTCTTCCTCCGATTTTATGTTCTGTGATTATTGGAAGGTATTTCCCCTCAGGAACGTTTGAATCTAGTTTTACCCATGCCTCAATTGTAAACTTATCAAGATGTCCTACCTTTGTATCTGCAGATATTCCATAAGTTCCAGGCAGCTTTATTGCTTTGTTTATATATCCTTGAACATATTCAGGCTGTATTGCACTTGTAGATATTCCGTTATTTTCTAAAGTGTTTTCAAATGAGAAAGTATATTTTGGTGATGCTACAGATGCTGCATTTCCAGTCAGTCTTTCTAACGATGCATCATTCCCGAATACAGAATATCCTGTGATTCTTGCACTTATGATATCTGCAACTCCGATTAATAATAAAGAAATGACAACAAATATTGATATTCTGAATAGTATATCTCTCCTCTTCTTTAACATAATAATTTTAGCAGTTAATTACTATTTAAATCTTCCCTTAATAATTTACAAATAACCAAAAGTATTATTAATAAATATAATTTTAATATTATATGGATCCATTACTTTACTCAGCTCTTTTTGGTTTGATTGGTGGCACTGCTCGTGCATTGATTGGTTTCATGAAGCATTATAGAGTTTCTAAGAAAAAGAAGTTTAGTATTAATTATTTTTTATTCAGCATTTTAATAGCAGGATTTATCGGGATGTTTGTCTCTCTGGTTGTTACATCAAGTTATAGCTTGAGTTTGATTTCAGGTTATGTTGGTATTGACATTGTTGAGAATTTAATCAAGATATATAAGAAAAAATTAGATTTTTAAAATTGAAAAAATTATTTTTAGTTCTTGAAAATCAGATTTTCAATTCAATAAATATCTTATTTATAATCTCATCTTTCCACCCTTTTGATTTTAATGATTCAGTTATCTTTTCTTTTGTGAATCCCTGTTGTTTTTTTTCATTCACGAATTTCTTTAATGTACAATAATTAACAGTATTATCTATATCATATTTCTTCCATCCTGCTTTTTCTAGGTCTGTTTTTATCTGCTGAACGCTCTGTTTTTGTTGCATAGCGTTTTCTACATATTGCTGTATTGGGTTTGCTGATGGTTGTACTACTTGAGGAGCATTTGGTAATTCTGGTTGTGTCTGATTATTATTTGATTGTTGTAGTTGTTCAGTATTATCTTTATTTTTAAATTTTTTTATCATAAGATATGCCCCTAAACTTACAAGTCCAAGAGCAAACAATATTATCGGTATAAGCAATGTGTTATTTTTGCTCTCAACATCTACGCTTGCTGTTATATCCTTTCTCTCTTGTGTTACATCCTGTGTTACCTGTACACTGCACTGGTTTTCTAGATCTTGTGGTTTGCTTGTCTGATCATTGCAGCTATTCCTGTCATAATATGCACATATCTGTTTTCCATCTGAACACTCCCCCCAATTGCAGTCCCATAATGGAGTGCATGTTATTATCTGTTGTGTAGCATTTGTATTATCTGATATTGGAATAGTAGTCTCAGGAAACATCTCTATTGTATTCTCTGATGCATTATTTATATTATTAAAAGCAGCCATGCAGCTCCATTTTCCAGGTGCATCATTTAATGGTTTATAGATTCCTGTAAGTATATTTTTATCAACTGTGCTTTCATTGATGACTTTTGTATTTTTAATATTTATTATATCTGTATATTTTTCTTCTGGATTGTCTATTGAATCTCCTTGAGCCAAGAATGATATATCTAATGTCCCTGTTCCAGTATATTCTACTCTGCACCCTAATGTATCTCCAGATTCAAAATTCTCTTCTGAAGTATCTAATATCTCTAAATTATCATCCAATGTCACTCTTAATATTTTTACACTTTGTATGAAAGAATTTTCAATATCATCAACAGCCATTCCAGTGATATCATCTACACCCCTATTATTTAATAATAAGAACAGCATGAAGAATATAAAAAATATTCCTAATGCTAATACAGAATTTCCAGAACCTCTTTTCATAGCTGTATAAATAATAGTATTACTTATAAATATTTTGAAAAAATTAGTTTAATTTTTTTAATAAGCTTCTGAACTCTTTTGTTTTTGATTTTATTGAATGTAGTGCTTCTTCAAGCGCTTTTTTCGGCTTTCCTTTATTTACGTTCAATGATAATATAGGGCTGCTTACTATTGGATGTTTGAGATTATAGCTTGCTAATTCAACACCATCTGTGTTCCATAATTCACCTCTTAATAGGTTAGCTAAAGTGTGGTCTTCACCTTTGATTTCTAGCTCTAATATATTTTTTTCTTCTTTTAAGACTTTTAATTCCATAGTGGTGGTTATTTGATATGTTTTTTAAAGCTTTCTATTCAATCTTGTCATATAAAACATTCCTAATATTACTAATGTTAAGAATATACTTATGTATGTATAGAATGGTGTTTCAGGTCCGTTATAATTGCTTGGTAATGTTGTGCATTCTTCTGTATATGTTCCATCAATATTTGAGTTGATAGCTGTTATTCCTAATGTTCCTAAATCAGGTATTGATAGAGTACTTCCATCCTGTTTTATTGGTTTTACTGTTATTGTTCCTAATCCATCTCCATCTTCATCTATGCATGGACTTTTTTGGAAACTTACTACTGTTCCTAATGAACTTACATACTGTCCTCCAGGATTGCATACTGGTTCTGTAGGATCATTAGCATTTGGCTTGCAACATTTTATACTTCTTGTTGTTGTATATTCTTCTCCAGTAAGACATGATGAAGTTTCTCCTGTACAATCTACTCCACCTAAACTCTCACATGATGGAATATTGCTTTCACATTCTGATTCTGTATTCCCTCTTGCTGGAACTTTTGGACATATATCATCGCAGTCATTTACTCTATCACCATCTGTATCTTCATTACAATTTAAACATAAACCATTCTCCTTTCCGTATTTAGCACATGTCTCCCCTGTTGTAGTGCAGTCTGTATCTTCTGAACATTCTGATGGTGCACATTTTCCTGTTTCAGGACTGCATATATTTCCATTATCGCAATCTTTTTGGAATACACAATTTTTTCCTGTTGAATCAGTGGGATATCCACCATAAACATCATCACCTGGAGTTCCAGAATCTTTTGGCTTGCATGTATTTGTTCCTGAATCACACTCCCCTCCAGTACATTCATCATTAGAATTGCATGTTTTTGCAGCACAGGTTCTTGATGAACATATCTGCCAGTCCTCACATTGATCATTTGTTAAACATGCAGGCTTGTCGCTTGCTCTTAATGTATCACAGAATCCATCTCTGCAAAGATATTGTCCTAGTGGTCCGCAATCCATTCGAGTTGAACATGTTCTTTTGCATTTTTCTTGTGAGCATGCATATCCTGCCTGACAGTCACTGTCTACATTGCACGATGTCTCTGCTGGTGTTGTTGTTGAGGATTTACAGCATACAGATATAGGATAATTAGTATCACTGCAACTTGATATATGCGCATTTGTTTCTGAACTTAATCTTACAGCACACTCTCCATTGGTTGTTGCATCACAGTTTCCTTTTACTGATGTGCATTGCAGATTTCTATAACACACATTTGTAGTATACAAAGTTCCTGTTTTCACTTCTGCATGTGCATTTGTTGTTGATGATAATTTTAATAATAGGTTTGCATTGTTTGCAGTGCATGTATGTATTGTTTCTGATTGCGGGAAAGCTTGTGGCATGTAACATACTGCATTTGGATAATTTCCTGCACCATTATAGACTTCACCATGTGCATTTGTGCTTTCCCCTTTAGAATTAGAGATTTTTAATAACGTTCTTTCAGGAGTGCATTCTGTTGAAGGTTTTATTTGATATGTTTCTGCATAGATTATGCTTGAATATAATATTAGAATTAATAACATCACCAATATATTTTTACTTAAATTCATATTAGTTTCTCATTTGTTTTGATATTTAAAGATTACTAAAAAAAATTAACCAGCACCTAAGCACCTATCCAACGTACTGGAACTTCTTGCACAGATTTCCATTCTCCACCACGAGCCCTGCATCTTATTTTTACATAATATGTTTTATCATCAGCATTATCAGATTGAGGTTCAACACCAATAAATTCTATTTCTCTTCTAAATTCATCTATGTCCCAGTCATCAGAGTGTAAATACCATCCAGGATTATCAGTAATAACTTTATTTGTATAACCATCTGCATTTATCATCTGATAACCCTCACCTGCAATAGATAATCCAGGATTTCTCTTTGTTTTAACTGCACAATCAACATTATTTGCATTAGATTCTACACTTAGTACAACATAAAAATCATCACCGTCTCTTGCTTGCAAGTAACTTCTTTTCCCATATCCGACAAATCTCAATGCCCCTAAGTGATCTAAAAATTGTGTATTTATCTGATTTTTGCCTGTCTCTCTACCAACAATCTCTGCCAGTTTTTTCATGTTATCATTTTGGGAATTGATTTGAGCTCTTAAAGAAAGAGAATCAAGTATTGAAGTAACCATAAAAGCACCTAGATTTGTATTACCAAATATTATAGTTGATGCATCATGTGAGACTAATGGAGTATTCGTGTTAGTAACACCGATTGCAAATCCTGCAGCAAATACTAATAATATGATTATAGAACTGAAGATGATAAACTTATTTCCTTTCATCCCTTTTTTCATATTATCATTCACCTCTAAACTTCTATTTAAATCTTTTGTTGATTTTTTTCTTTGTTTTCACTTTATTCTTTGTAGTTTTCTTTTTTGTTTTTCTAGTTAATAAATAATAAACTAATATTATGACTAATGTGATTATTATCCCGCCATATCCATAAAAATTTACTACAGTTCCAGGATTAGCTCCTTTCGGTAATGTTGTGCATGGTTCTTTGTAAGATGACTCTCCGTTATTGGAAGATAATTGATCTTCTGCAACTCCTAATGATTCAAAGTATACTATTCCAGAAGCTTGAGGTACACTTACTAATGAATATCCCTCTCCATCTCCATCTTCATCTATGCATGGTGTTCTGCTGACCTGTATTGATGCTCCTAATGCACTTATGTATTCTGTAGATACACATTCAACACTTAATGGATCCACATCATTTGGTGCACAGCAGTTTATTCCTGTCACACTATCAATTGATGGTATTGTCTGTCCTCCACACTCTCCACTGCATGCAATTCCTCCAAGAGCCTCGCAGGTTCCATCTGCTGGTCCCTCAATGCAAGTTTCTCCATTTGTATTATCACAATCAGTATTATCATCATTAGTTGTTGTTGTACAGCTTGCATCATTTGCACAATCACTATCCAGACAATCTATTAAATTATTTTCATTATTGTCTATATTATCATTGCATATTGTTTCTTTTGATCTTGTATTTTCTATTGCCTGTTCATTTGTTAATGATGTCCCATAAAGTTGTAATTGATCTATTTTTCCTGGGAAGTATAATTGTCCTTTGCTTGTAGGCATTGTTCCAATAAGGAATTTATATGTTAGCTCATCAGTTGTAGTGCTTGCAGGTATCTCATTTTTAGTATCCTTTAATTCTCCATTTACATATAATTTTACTTTTTCATTGATTGTATTATCTACAACTGCGATTATGCTTGTCCATTTCTTGTCATAATTTCCATTTGCAGTCAATATGACTCCATTGATCTCAAACATTACTCTGTCTTTTGTCATATATAATAAGTATTTTGTCCCTCTCTCACTTCTCTCTGTTATTAGAGGATAGAAATTATCATCTGGTGCATCTAGATATGCTGATACGCCTAAGGTATATTTTGATAACCCACTAACTCTCTGTGTAGAATCAGTTAATTGTACTGCTGCTGAAGATCCATCAATCAATAATGCTTTTCCCATTTTCCCATCTGAATATTTTATTCCAGATCTTGTTTTAGGATCATATGTATAAACTGATAATTCTCCAGGACCGTTTATTCCCTCTTTTAGATTATCTTCAAACCTGTATACACGCCCTGAGGTTGAGCTTCCTATAGATGGTGTTCCTATATCTTCTATATAAAGAGGTTGCTCGCATGCATCCCCTGTTCCATCAACATCAATATCTGCCTGCCCTGGATTTGGCACGCTCTTGCAATTATCAGAATTATCAGCTCTTCCATCGCAATCAGCATCATTATAATCTCCTTTTTTACATGTTGGAGAATATCCTGCCTGCGATCTTAGACTATCCTGTGTTAGTGCATAATTGAATATTTTTACTTCATCTATTATTCCGCCATAGATATTGAGTTCGTTTATTGTCCCTAATGTTCTGCTGTTGAAATCATTGGCTCCTATTAAAAGCCTGTAATTATTTTCATCTTGTGATAATATCTCATCTTTCTTCTGGACTACAAGAACACCATCTATGTACATTCTCAGGATTTTTTTATCATTGTCAAATGTTATTGCTGCATGTAACCATTGTTTATTATATGCATCATTTGGGGATTTTATTGTTTTTGTCCCAGGCATATTATAAGAGAAGATTACATTCTGATTATTCACTCCAAGGACATATTTCCCATTGATCTGATCATTATATTCTGAGATTATTGGCATTATATTTGATTGTGTTCCTATTGCAGATGATCTCTTGTTTATATCAGGATTTATCCATGCCATTATTGTGAAGCTTCCAGAGCCGACTCTTGCACTATCAGGTAGTGCTATGGCATATTTTGAGCTTATATAGAATCCATCTCCATATTTTGCTAATGGAAAAGTTGCCTTTGTAGTTAAGATATCGTTTTCATTGCAGGTATTCATTGAACAGACTATGTGCCCATCATTTATTCCTGTGATGCTTGAATCTCCTAATCCTTTATTCTCAAAATTCATGTAAGCAACTAAAGGTGATGTTGCCTCTGTTAAATCAATTGCGTTTATATAATGCATCATTGATAATAAGATTATAATCAAAGAGAATATTGTAATTAATATTTTAGAACTTTTTCTTTCACTCTTTTTTTTCATTTCATCACCTGTTTTTTTCTATGTGCCAGACACCTATTTTTACTTCATATTTTTGTTTTTTATGGAATTTATATATTTTGTTAATTCTGAAATCTCTCTCTATTATCTCTTTTACAACAAATCCATTTTCTTGTGAAATCTTTTCTATGAAACTTTTGCTCTCTATTTTATGTATTGAGTATATATGTTTCCCTATTTCAAAAGCTTTTAATAAAAATTCTTTATCAGCTTTCCTGTTCTGTACTCCGAATGGAGGATTCATTAATACTGTATCAACTTCTTTATTGAAAGAACTTATTAGAATATTCAAGCATTCTGAATTTTTATATTCTTTGACATTCTCTTTGCAGATTTTTATTGCCTCTTCATCTATATCAACAAAATATGCTTTTTTTGCATTTAACAGTAATGCGCCAACTCCTAATATGCCGCTTCCGCATCCTAGATCAGTTACACTTTTCTTCTCTATGTTTCCATCTTGGTAAGCTTTCCATATTATTTCAGATGCCAGTTCTCCCTCTGTCTGGTACTGTTCTAATTGTACTTTAAAATTTTTTAAGGGTTTTAATTTGCTCAATGATATTGATAATTGTTTCTTGTTCATTTTTTCTTGAGTAGATCACCTATTGTTAGACTGCTGTTTGATTTTTCATTAGGTATCTGTTTTTCCTGGCTTATCTTTGTTATCATTCTTATTCCTAATGAATTCTCGAATTTTTTAGCTAATTCTAGTGTAGGTTTTATATCCCCCCTCTCTATGCTGGATATTAAAGAGACTTTTTCTTTTAGTTTTATAGCAAGTTCATCCTGTGTCAGATTTAATTTTTCTCTCTTGTTTTTTATTAATGAATTATAATTATCAGTCACATACTCTTCACTATCCTCAAAAGTGCTTCTGAAACTGGAGACATTCTTAGTATTGATTGTTTCCTGTATTATCTTTCCGAATTTAGTGCATTGAGTGCATATTTTTACTCTTGCGTTCTCGACTATTGCATTGTTTAAATTATCTTCTCTACCGCATAATTCACAGTTTGGCATTATAAGAAAATAAAAAAATGGATTTAATAACTTAACTGATTAACACGCCTTGTATCTTTGCAATTTAGCAGAGTTATATGTAAGTGCCTTTATGAAGTAGATATTTGAGTTTGCATCTACATCAAAGGATGTTCCTACATACGTATTAAACTGTGAAGTCTCAAATCCTGAATTTGATACTGGATTTCCATCATTGTTATATCTATTTATTACAAAATCCCCCCTAGGCATGGCATATAATGTTCCAGATATAGCCTTGAATGAACTAAAATGATAAGGTTTGTTATACTCTACTCTTCCACTATCAAGATTTATCTTTAATAGACGTCTCTCCGGACTCGGCCATGATCTTAACATCTGAATATAAAGTCTCTCATTAGTGATATCAAGTGTCATATTACCCGCAATATAATAACTTGAATAACTATTTATAGTTTCATGGTTGCTTAAGTTAATCATTGAGGTTTGTTGTCCTTGCAGATTATATATTTTTATAGAGTCTCCTTCACTTACGACAAGATTTTTTGAAGATGGTCTATATAGTATATCTTTGTATTCTCTTCCACTGTTTAAGGATGCTACATTTGTAACTGTCTTTGTAGTGGGATCATATTTCATTAAAGCAAGTTTATAACTTCCTTGGGGATTACTCAAGTAGGCAATATGAATACCGCTCCCAATTTTCATTAGTTCATATTGTGAAGAATATGGAAGTTCATTACTATCAACTCTTTTTGTATCCAATAATGCTCCTGTATATTTGTAAGTCAGTAAGTTAAGTATGTATTTTCTGAGTGTTGTGTCATATGTCTCCTTAAGTACATAGATATTTGACTGTCCATTCTCAGCATATAAATCATGATTCCATAATTCAGAGATTTGAATATTTGCAGTACGTGTATTATCAGAAGTTTTATAGACTGATAATTCCGTTTTCCTAGCTGTATAATTCATTGTAGAAACAATATATTTATCTCCGAATGCTCTTACTTTAGAATGTGAATTAAATCCTGGAATCTCCTTTGCTACTGTATAAATTAAACTCCCATTTGAGCATGTTCCTATGCATCTTGATCCTATCAATGATGTTGTTGAAATACAACCATTGTCACAACTCTCCTCTTTTACAGAACAGGAAGCCTCTTTATATGTTGTTCTTAATTTACTATAAAGATAACAATTTACCTGGTTTGCAATACACTTTGTACTAGTTGTAGTAGGTTGTGTTGATTTAGCTTCTAAATTAACTGTTAGATCATCATTATTCTGATCTTCTGTTGTTCCTGCAAAAATCATCAATGAAAATGCAACCAATAATACGCCTAGAAATATTCCATATTTAGTAAATGTCTCTTTTTTTTGTGTACTCATTAAATCACCTTGCATTTTTAGTTATGTTTAGGTATTTAAATATTTGCAAACAATTACGCTCTGTTGAAAGTCTTTATAAATAATTCTTTTAAATTTATGAAGAGATGATATTTTTATGGAAATTAAATACACTGAATGTGAAAATAATAAATTTTAATCATTGACTCTGCAGAATATATCCACTTGCTGATTCTGTAGCATTTATTTCTGGTAGGTTTAAACTTAAGTTTTTTTCCAGCTTTCCTATTGCCTTTAATCCTTTGTTAATTTTAAAGTTTTCCTCTTGGTCTGTTATCACTCTGATTGTTCTCTCGCCACTATTTACCATTAGTACTTGTCTGTCATCAGTCTTGCTAATACCTCTCAATATTCCATCTAGACAAACTGTCTCATTGTGTTCTCCTGAATTGTATTTTGTATATATTTCTTGGGCGCTTAAACAAGTTTTTTCTGGGTGATAATTATTTGCACATCCTGCTAGGTATAATCCAATTCCTGCTAGTAAACTCTTATAGCCTTTTATCATATAATTTAATGGTGATATTCCTTTATATACTTTCCTATTTATACTACCTATTAGTGACTACATTTTTGGAGGGTCTATTGGTTTAGGAGCATTATTTATACTACTCTTTAACATATCGATATTCTCTCTTAATATTGCCCTGCAGGAAGATGTGTCATCAGGTCTTCCATATTTTTTGACCTTGTCGCATAATGCTTTGTTAATATTCCTTACTTTTTTATTGATTATAAGATCTGAACATTTGTTGCTTGTAATTGAATCCGGAGTATTCGGTGGCTGTATCAGTTGCCCAGATATCCTAGTCTCTTTATTATTATTAAATATGAATTCCTTGTCTGAATTTAAACCTAATCCTGATGTGATGCACATTAACCTATCTAAGCCTCTCTGCGTACTAGGAGAACAGACAGTTTCCTCCCCTCCTTCAGGATTTCTTTCCTCTGGGCTTTCAGATGGTGGTTCTTCGGGATTTTCAGGTGATGTAGGTGTATCCTGTACTGGCTTATCCCCACCTATACAGTGAGTTCCAGCAATGCATTCAATTGCAGTAACTTTTCCATCTTTATCAAGTTTAACTACAAAACCTGCATCATCATCTTCAGGACCTTCCTCGCAATCACCAATACAAAATCTTTCACCATCCTCTTCCCATTCATATTTATTTCCATCATTTTTTGAATCAAATATTTTATTTCCTTTATCATCATAAATGCAACTACGTCCTTGACAACGTTCTGCACCTCTTCCAGCTAAATTATTTGTTGAATCATCTTGGTCTTCTCTGTATTCTCTAGAAATGGATGGTTCATTGTCATTAGGATCTTGAGAACCATAATCAGGATTCCTTCTTACATTTGTAACTCCGTCTTTTTGGGAGATACAATATCTTCCTTTACATACTTCTTCGCCTATTTTCAGAGCCTCTTTTTCTTTTTTAGTGAAATCTTTTGTGAAAGAACCTGAAGGACCTATAACTACTATGTCAGTATCTGAATTCAGGCAGATATCTTTGGAATGTTTTTTTCTTATAGATGCAAACTTGTCAGAACCTTGTGTTTCAGGAGAAGATTCATAGCATTCAGGATTATATCCAAGATTTCCAGTTTTAGCCTGTGAGCCAATATTGTATGTATTGATGTCTCTAGCATCAAACATTTCACAATCATCATCTTCTAGGTTTAAGACATCACTGATATCCCCGATAACATCTTTTCCCTCGTTTTTCTTTTTGTTTATTTCATTTAGCTCGTTGCATATATGGTTTGCTGTCGCTCCAGCCTTCTCTCCTGTTCGTAATAGTTGATTTGAATCTATAGTAGAAAGACCAAGACCATAATCTCCAAGACTGTTTATATTGAATGTTGTTTCAGTCATTGCAGGCCATGCCTGCCCTTTTAGTTTATTCTGTTTATTGATAAAAGGTTCATTGCCACAAATTACTCCTTGATCACAAAGGAATTCTTTCTCTATTGTATCCACAATATCACACTCACCTCTGCCTAAATTTTTCTTGTTAAAGTATTCTTTTAATTTGTCGAATGTTGGTGAACACTCAATTGTCCTTGTATTTTTATTGGCGCATATAGATATGAATCTCTCCATTTCAAGTGTATCATAGTGAGTGAAGAAGAACCCTATTTCATGTGGATAACTGTTTTTCATTTCAGAGAAATCTTTTGGTTTTTGGAATCTTTTCTCAAATTCTTTAAAAGATTCAGGCATTTCATTGTCCCACGGTGCTAACTCAATTAGGTTAATTGTTGGATTTAATAGTAATGCTACATCTTTATTTGACAAAGATTTTAGATATATTGAATGTTGCCTGTCTAAAGTTGTTAATTGATAATTTGTCATACATATTAATCCTTTATTCCAGTCATTTAAGTATGATAACGACATTTCTATATTGTTTGTTAATAATGAATTTCGGTAATTAATTAATGTCTGTGTTGGAGAAAATTCTTTGTTGCAAATATCCTGTTTTTTATATGAATCAAATTTAAAATCCTTTTTTTGTGGCAGGATTTTGTTCATTCCGGTGTTTGGTTCTGCCTGTTTGATTTCTTTATTATTTAGGACTGGCAATCCTGTAGTAAGATTATCATCAAATTCTAATTTCAATAATAATAGAGAAGACAGGATAAATAGTATTATTGCTCCAGCAATTGCAAATTTTGTCTCTTTTTCCAAGATTATCTATAAATTCTAGATGTAAATATATATTTAAATCTTTACAAAAAGCAATCAATAATCTTTTATATTATGTATATTGGTATAGTATAATGGATTACATGCAGATTTTGGTTTGGTTGGCTTTTTACTCTTCATTATATATACTTATATTCTGGTTATTGACTTTCTTCGAGAAAGGTTTACTGACAGAAACTAAAAAAATAAAGTATTTCCCTTTAGTTACTATTGCTATCCCTGCTTATAATGAGGAAAAAAATATTATAGAGACTGTAGAATCAGTTCTTGCTTTGGATTATCCTAAAAATAAATTAGATATTATAGTTGTTGATGATGGTAGTAAGGATAATACACTTAATGTGATAAAAAACTATCTTAAAAAACATAAAAATAGTAACGTAAAGGTAATTCATCAGGATAATGCAGGTAAAGGTGCTGCTCTTAATAATGCTATTAAAAATTCTAGAGGAGAATTCTTTGTATGTTTAGATGCTGATTCAACTGTTGCTCCAGATGCTTTAAGGAAGATGGTTCCTCATTTTGCTAATAAGAATGTTGCTGTTGTCTTACCTCTGATGAAAATAAAATCCCCTAAGAGTGCTCTTCAAAAACTTCAGTGGTGTGAATATTTATTGAATTTTTTCTATAAGAGTTTGATGTCAGTATTGGATTGTGTTCATGTTGCTCCAGGACCTTTCAGTGCTTATCGTAAATCAATTTTAAATGAGGTTGGCGGTTTTGCAGAGAACAATCTCACTGAAGATCTTGAAGTATCTCTTAAGATTCAGAAAAAACATTATAAGTTACTGCAGTTATTAGATGCTGAAGTCTATACTAAAGCCCCTGTAACATTCAAAGCTTTCTGTAAACAAAGAAATAGATGGTATAAAGGAACTTTGATTAATCTGTTTGATTATAGGAATATGATTTTCAACAAGAAATACGGTGATTTTGGCATGCTTCAATTACCTAGAGTGATGTTCTCAGGTTTCTTAGCTGTTACTTTTATCTCATTGACATCTTATAGGTATGTTTTCAAACCTTTATACAGGCATATTATCAATTGGAACTCTATTAATTTTGATTTTGCTGTATTAATGAATAATTTAAGATTTCCTTTTACATGGTTTGATATTAATTACACAAATCTTTTCTTCGCTCTTGTTAGCATAACACTGGCTTTAATAGTTATCAATTATGCTTATAGTTTCACAAGAGAAAAAGTTTTTAAATATGGTTTCATCTCAGTTCCATTATATATTATTGTTTATGGAATGTTGGCTGCATTTGTCTGGCTGACTGTTTTCGTAGACTTGGCTGTGGGTAAAAAACAAAAATGGTGAAAAGAGCTGATGTTAGCAGAAAAAGGTATATTATAGCTTTTCTTTTAGCTACCGGAATTTTTAGTATTGGTTTACTATTGGGTATTACTCTTACTAGTGCTAAGCTTTCTGAAGTTGAAAAATTGCAGATTGAATTCAGGAATAGGTTGATTAATCTTGAAATGGAAGACTTGCTTACTGAAGGAAAAATCTGTCAGTTTAGTGATGTTGATGATCTTGTAGATGAACTTAATAAGATTGGTGAGACACTGACATCTATAGAGGATGATCCTGGAACAAATCGTGATGAGCTTGTTGCTCTGAAAGAATATTATTCTCTCCTTGAGATAAGACACATGGTTTATATGCAGAAATTTAATGAACAATGTGGTAAAAAATTAGATATTATTTTATATTTCTATTCTAATGATGATGAAAAATGTGTTGATTGTGCATCCCAGGGTTACATTCTCTCTTATATTAGGAACAAATATAGTAATGTAAGGATTTATTCTTATGATATAGATATTGATAATCCTGCTATTAGGACTTTGATGAAGATTAATAATGTTACTGCAGCTCCAAGTTTGGTTATTAATGATGATCTTTACGCAGGTTATAATGATAAGAAGTTTGTAGAGGAAAAGATTTCTAATTAGTATAATTTCCAGGCTGTTTTATGTATTGGTAGATTTCAACATCTTCATTATCAAATATTTTCTTGAAATTATTTGGGCTGTATCTTAATAAGAATATGAGTTCTATCTCGCTTTTCCCCCATAGATGGTTTATGAGATCACGGTCTAGCCAGATATATTGTATGTTGTACCTATTTATTATTGATGTTGCTGTATTGATATTTTTAGCATGCAGTAATCTTTTGCTGTCTAATAGTTTTGACTGCACGTTTCTGGCATAGAATGTATTTTCATCTATGAAATTTATTCTTCCAGCATATGAGATATAGCTCCCTCTTGTATAATCTGAGAACACCATGCTTGTACTGTTCTGTTCTTTAAGGAAATCAAAAGCCTCGCTGAATCCGTTGGATGGACTTATATTTGGTGTTTCATTCAGGAAAGCCAGTCCGGAGAATACTATTCCGCATATCACTACAAGTATTGTAAAATATCTTAAAGTGTTTGATCTCCATTCATGGTTTAGGAAGTTATTGAATCCTAAGGCTGCAAAGAATGCTAATATGAATGATAGGTAGAATATTACAAAATTGAAATAAAATGCTGTAAAGATTAGTATGGATAATATAATATAATATAAAAGGAATTTATATTTTTTCTTCCAGTAAGTATAGATTCCTATTAATGAAAGGAAGAATGTGAATACACTTATCCCGAATATTGATCCAAAATCAGAGAATAATATATTCAGCATATTTGGCAGTGTAAAAGTGTAGAATCCTAAGATTACTTCCGGCAATCCTAAAGATACTAATTTATAGAACTGGACTATAAAAGCTGATAATAAGAAGAGGCTTATGTATAAAGTCCTCTCCCATTTTTTTGTTTTTAATGATTCTGCAAGGCTGTAAAATAATACTATCAATAATGTCAATATGCTGAAAAATCCAATAAGTCCGAACACTATTATTGAAGCTATAACTTTTTTCTTTATAGAGAGATATATACCTAAGAGCAGCATGAATGTTACAATTCCATATTTCAATGGAGTGCTGTAAAGATAGATATATGCTGGAGATAATATTAAGAACAATGATGCTAATCCTTTTATCTCTGGTTTGTATTCTTTTACTATAAAATAAAATAATATGAAACTTAATATTCCAAGAATGAATGGCAGCCACCTTCCAAGTAATTGCGGATTTATTGATAATATTACTGGCCATCCGTATTCATTCACAAATAATCTTCCGCCATAACTCAGGCTGTCCTCTTTTGGTATATCTCCAGTATCATGGATGTATTGTGCAGTTCTTAATGAATAATAAGCCTCATTTCCCATGAACAATCCGCTGTTATATTTTTCCCTGATTAATATTGCACTTAATAATACAATTATGCTTATGATTAATAAGAGGTAAAAATGTTTTTTAGCATTTAATAACATAGAAGTTTCCCTCCTTCACAAAGCATCTGCTTCCTATTGCATAGTTTAATTCTTTTATATTATAGGCTTTCTTTGTATCTTCAGATAAGTATATCGTAGTTATATCATATTTTCTTGTTAGTGATAATGCCTTTGCCTCACTTAATCCTGTATATATTACCCTGACATCATTGATTCTTTCTACAGGCGATGGAGCTAGTAAAAAATTTGAATCTATGACATTTTTCCTCTCGCCTAATGTTTTTATCAGATTTCCCTCTTGTAAGTTTCCAAGTATTACAGCATCTTTTTCTGTATTATATTTTATCCACAGCATATCATTCAGTTTTTCTGTACTTATGCTCTGTGAATTCTTTGCGATTGTATATGATGGTATAAATGAGAAGAATATGAACAATACTAGTAATATGATTGTAAATATATTTTTGGCAATTCCTATTTTTGAGACATCTAAGAACTTGTATATTGCTCTTAAAGTTATAGATGTGAATATTGCAAATCCTATTGATAATATAACTAATCCGAAACTTAACGTTATTAGCCTGAAAGATAATAAAAATAATACTCCAAGCATGAATGAACTGAATAAGTATACTGATTTTTTCTTCTCATTTGTCATTCCTAGATATAGTCCGATAGATCCTAATAATAAACTGAATATCCCTACATTTAATACTAGATCTATTGGAGTTAGATCCTTAAACTTATCAACCAATATGTTCAATGGTGCATTCTGCCATATGATATTTATCCCATAAGTGAAAAATGCCTTTTTGTATATTATGAAACTTACTAGCATGACAAATAATATTGATAATATTGCTGCCTCTTTCTCTATTTTTGAAGCATTCAGTGCCCCTCCTCCGATTAAGAAAAAATAGAATAGCATGACTAATATGAATATGAAGACTAAAGGGTGTGTCAATGATAATAATGCAAGTGATACTAAGAACATTATCAATAATCTTCTGTTCTCTAATTTAAGGAATAGATAAAGTGCTAAAAATAATAATGGCAATGCAAGTGTATATACTGTTAATTCATTTAGTGTGTGACTTATTAATCCCGGTATGAAAGCTGATAATAATGCACTGAATAGAGCGCTTTTCCCATCTCCAGTTAATTCTTTTGTTATTAAATAGACTATTACCACTAATGTTGATATCAGTATCTCAGATATTATTTTTATCAATATAACATTTCCAAAACTTAGTAATGCGAGCAGTAGATGGTATAATGGTGGATATACTATTATCCTTCCGCCATAGCTTAATGGGTCATATTTTAATAGATGGTGTTCCTGTAATATATTCTGTACCTGTCTTAGGTGGAAGTATGAATCATCACTTTTAAAAGATTCTGTATTAAGGCTGAAATATAATCTGAAAGTTATTGTGCTTAGTAATATTATAATTAATAGTAAATATTCAATTTTTAGTTTCATTTGCTGGAACTGCCTCTTCTTTTATTTCCTCGCTCTTGTTATCATTGATCTGCAATTTATTTTTTAGTTGGTCTTCTACAATATCAAAATAGTCATAGAATTTTGTTGTCAATTTTATTGTCTTTGATCTTCCTGTTGGCTCGCTTGTTATGAATCCTAACTCTTTTAATATTCCTATATGATCATATGCCTTATTTCCTCTTATCTTTATTATCTCATGTTGTAATGCAGGGTTTTTGTATGCTATTACTGCTAATGTCTCCTGTGTCGGCTTGTCTAATTCAGCATCTGTTAATAATGTCTCAGTTAAATATAAGTATTCTTTTTTTATTCCTAGTTTGTATGCATTTCCCTGTTCTATTATTTGTAAAGATCCTGTCTTATTTTGATAATCTTTTTTTAATTCTTCTAATACATTCTTCAGATAACCTATACTGCCTATTCCTGACAGTCTTCCTAATTCTTCTAAATTGATGAACCTTCCAGTTGTAAAGAGTACTGTCTCTACTTTGTTCTTGTCTTCTTGCATATTTTTTTAATGGTTATGTTGTTTAAAAACTTTATGTAGCGAACTCGTCGGTGAGATAAATAAGTTTCAATTAAAAGGATATTCAATAATCTATCTTATATCTTAATACCGCAGCAACTCCACCTAAATCTCTTAATTGCACTCCCTCTTTTGTCTCTGTACTTATTATGAATAATTGTGCTCCTGTGGTGCTTGCTATCTGTTCTAATTCATCTACTTGTTTGAAATCTTCAGAAATTAATACTTTTTCAACAGCTCCCATCTCTAATGCTTTTTTTACATCACTGAATCCATAAGCTACCTTATCTGAATTTTTTGCTAGTAATTCTAATATTTCCTGCACTAATTTTTTTTCTTTTATTATCTCTTCCTGTGCGAGTATATCCTGGCTTTTATTTACTAGTTCATGTAATCCTGATTCATCTGTGTATGCTATATCTTTTATTCCTATTACTATTTTTTTTAACTGGTTGTTTATGTAATCTCTATTATGGAATGATTCTTTTGTTGGTCCAGGTCCTCCTATCAATATTCCTCTTAGATCTTTTCCTAATGCTAAGAATTCTGTATTTGCTATATCAGCTATTCTTTTATAGAATTCATGTTCTGCTTCCTCTTTTAATCTTGCATATCTTGCTTGTGAAAACCCTCCTACCTGTAGTTTTCCTGGTACATTTGATCCTAACTGTTTTATTACCTGTATGCTTTTTCCTCTTATTAATCCAATTGTTGCCTCTCTATTATCCATTACTATCAAGCCAAATGTATCTTTTACAGCTAGCATCTGTTCTAGTTCATCTGTCACAAATGTCTGATCACACCTATACATTCTGATATTTATTGGTAATGGTGGTTCTATACTCCATACTCTCAAATCTGTTTTTCCTTCCTGACTTGCAACATTTCCAGCAAAAGCAGCTAATCCATTTGGTGGCGTGCTTTTATACAATCGTAAATGTCTTACCATTCTCTCTAGACTATCTATTACATGCTGTCTTGTTGTCTTATCTTTAATATTAGAAGCTGTTCCCTGTTCCTGCATTAAGTGTTGTATTATCTTTATGATATCATATCCTGCTGGAACATATACTGTTACTAGTTCTGTATGTCTCCCTCTTACACTCTTTAGTTCAGTAACGAACCTTCTCAATTTGAAATGTGTTTTTGTGTCTAGCATAGTATTATGTATATCTATATTTTTATAAAGTTATAGGCTAAAATTCTGCTTTTAATTCTTTTCCATATTTTATCTTTTCTGCCTGTGTGACTGCTTTGATATCTCTCTCTACTTCTTTTAATATTAGATTATCTACTTTTAATACTTTTATTGGTTCTTTTAATGATTTTCCTATCTTTGTCTTTTCCTGTCTTGCATAGCTTGCAACTTTTACTAATTCCTCTCCTATTTCTAAAGCTTTTTTATTATCTATTTTAATAGTTTCAGGCCATTTATTCAAATGTATACTATTTATTTTTTCATTCTTCATGAACATATTATGATACAATTCTTCTGTGATATATGGCATTATTGGTGCAAACAATTTTAATATATTAAATAAACATGTATATAATGTATATTTAGCACTCTCTTTCTCTTTTGATTCTTGTTCTGAATATAATCTGTATTTTATTAATTCTAGATAATTATCACAGAAATCTTTCCAGAAGAATAATTCTATTGCTGCTTTTGATTTACTATATTCATAAATTTCAAAACTCTCAGTACAGGTTTTTATTGTCTCATTTAGTTTTGATAATATCCATTGGTCTACTATCTCTAATTTTGTCTCTTTAAATTTATAATTCTCTAATGTTATTTGTGTGAAATTAAATGCATTCCATAATTTTGTTATTGTTTTCTGTCCTGTAGCTAAATCTTTATCCAGGTATCTTAGATCATCTCCTAATCTTGATCCTGCTGCCCAGAATCTTAATGCATCTGCTGGATATTTTTCTAATACAACTCCAGGTTCTACTGTATTTCCTTTTGATTTATGCATTGCCTCTCCTTTAGGATCTAATACATGTCCAGAGATTACAATATCTTTCCATGGAGCTTGATTATTATGATATACTCCTTTTACTATTGTATAGAATGCCCATGTTCTTATGATATCATGTGCTTGTGGTCTTAGACTGCATGGATACATTTTCTCAAACTCTAATTTAGAAGTATTATCTTTTGCCCAATTAAGTATTATTTGTGGTGTTACACTTGAAGTTGCCCAAGTATCCATTACATCCATCTCACCCTCAAATTCTGTTGATCCACATTTACATTTTCCTTTAGGTTTTATAGATAATGGTTCTATTGGTAGATCTTTCTCATCAGCAACTATAATACTAGAACATTTTTTACAACTCCATACTGGGAAAGGAACTCCAAAATGTCTCTGTCTTGATATGCACCAGTCCCATTGTAATCCCTCTATCCAATGTTCATATCTTAACCTCATGTGTTCAGGATACCATTTTATTTTCTTTCCTGCATCTATGAATTTTTGTTTGTTTTCTAATATTTTTACAAACCACTGTTTTGTTGTTAAGAATTCAATCTCTGTCCCGCATCTCTCATGTACATTTACATTATGTTTTATTGGTTTTTTATTTAATAATAATTTATTATTTTCTAAATCATTCAATATCTCTTTTCTTGCATCTTTTATATTTAATCCTTGATATTTTCCAGCGAGTTCATTTAATTTTCCATCTTTTGTAAATATCATTCTTGGTTCTATTTTTCTTTTGTTTATTGCTTCTACATCATATTTATCTCCATATGAACACACCATAAGTATTCCTGTTCCTTTTTCAGGATTTGCAGATTCATCAGCATAGATAATTACTTTTTGTTTGAATAATGGTACTATGACTTTCTTTCCTATTATTTTTTTATACCTTTTATCCTCAGGATGTACATATACACAAACACAAGCCGCTAATAATTCAGGTCTTGTTGTAGCGATTATTATTTTACTTCCACCTTCTAGTTCAAATTCTATATCATTAAAAGTTGAATCTAATTCTTTATCTTCTAAATCTGCTTGTGCTATTGCTGTCTGGCATTGTACACACCACATAGATGGAGCTGTTTGTTGATACACTAATCCTTTTTTATGCAGATCTAAGAATGATTTTTGTGATGTTCTTATGCAATGTGCATCTATTGTTGAATATACTTGTGAAAAATCACAGCTCATTCCTATTATTTTCCAGTCATTCACAAAATCAGGTTTTATCTCTTGTAATGTCTTTTGGCATAATGTTACAAATTCCTGTCTCTGCATTTTTGTTGATTTTACATTTTTTAATTTTTCAATTAATCTCTCAGTTGGTAATCCATTGTCATCTGTTCCAAATGGATAGAATACATTTTCCCCTTTCATCCTGTGATATCTTGCTATGAAATCCTGCTGGCTGTAAGAGAAAGCATGCCCTATGTGCATCTTTCCTGAAACAGTAGGAGGCGGTGTATCTATTGAGTATATTTTTGCTTTGGATTTCTGATCAAATACATAGATTTTTTCCTTATCCCAGTAATCTCTCCATTTTTTTTCTGCTTGTTTAAAATCATACTTATCCATTATTTCTTTCGCTCTTTAGAACTTATTTAAAACTTTCTAAACATTAAAACAATCTTATCTTTGACCTTATTCTATGCAGTCCGAATCTTCTTAATGGATTAAATATTTTTTTATGCGATCCACCATTATATTTTTCTGGATTGAAATTTCCAAGATTAATTTTATTATCAAGCAACGAACTCATATGTTCATACGCAAAACATAATCTATACAAATCAGTGCAAAGATTATCCTCTCTCTCAAGATGATCCAATGATATATCAAGCTTTAATATTTTATTCAATATTTTTTCTCCGCTTTTTGTTTTATCAGCAAATATCTCAAAACCTTCAAGTATTATCCATTTTGTATTTCTCGAATTTTTTATATCTTCTAAGTTAATGTCTAAAAGATATTCGTAGTATTCTTCTACAGAGTTTTTTATTTTTTCTTTTAGATATCCAGCATTATAGACAAATCCTAGATACTCTAATGTTAATGAGGAATATCCGAGATCAAATCCTCCATTTTCCGAGTAATATGCTTTCTTTGAATCTAAGACTCTATGTATTTTTTTTAATCCAGAGTCTATATATATTTGATTCTGAAAGAATAATCCTCCTAATATCAAAGATGTTCCAGCCGCACTTTCCTGGTTTGTATATACAGTTTCATCCTCTTTTGATAACCATCTTAAAGATTTATCTAACATTTCTATCCACTCTTTTTTTATTTCTATTTTCATTATTTTGAATGTCATTATTAATGAAAAGCTTACAAATGCAGTTGCAGAAAATGATGTGTCTTTTTTTGAATATTCTGGAAAGCTTCCGTTTTTGTTTTGTATTGTTATTAGAAAATTTATTCCTTTCTCTATTCTTTGGTCTAATTCTTTATTTTTATTTTTTTTTGAAATCCATGCTAAAGCTAAGACAGCTTCCTGCCATCTGGCATTGCAATAATCAACATTTCCTTTATAATATGGATAAAAGAAGCATCCTGTTGTATCCTGTAATCTTATTAATTCAGGTATTGCTTCATTTATTCTCTCTAATAATATATCCTTTCTATTCATGTGTTTAAAAGAAACTGTGTTATTATAAATTTAACCTCTAAGAGATGATATAAACAGTAATTCAAAAGCTTTAAGAATAATTACTTAAACCTAAATTTTAGTGAGGATGTAGCTCAACCTGGGAGAGCACCACGCTGAAGCCGTGGATGTTGGGAGTCCAAATCTCTCCATCCTCATTTTATTTATTTTATAAAAATTAATTATCTAATTTTTCTTTCTTGATAAATTCTCCGCCTTTTGTGTCTCCTAATGCCAAGCACCATCCGTTGAAGAAATAATGCTGGCACTTTATTGCTAGGTTTGCATATATCTCTAATTTATTTTTCTTTGCATCTTTTGAAAAACATATATCATGCCATACAAAATTTTGTGTTCCTGTCTTATCTTTGTTTTTTAGATTTTCATATCTGAATTTTATTTTCTTTAAAGCATTTTTATTCATCATTAAGCATGTCATTGCAGAATAATCAACTTTCACTAATCCCTCTTTGTTTTGCATTACACTTTCTAAATCAAAATATTTGTATTTGTCAGGGTTTTGTTTATCTTCTATTCCCAATAATGCAATGTTTCTTGAGCTTCCGTCAGTTTTTATTAGTAAGTGTGGTACTACTCCAGTTACTATGTCTTTTTTTGTCTCTAGCATTAATTCAATTACATTTGGTGGTGGTACTACATCCTGCTCTAGGCATAGGAAATAATCATAATCTTTTAATGCAATATCTCTCAGCATGTTCATCCCTTCAATTATACTATCAGCTATATTCTCATGATGTTTTGTTTTTATTACATTATATCCAAATTTTGCTATCTCTTTTGCATACTTGTCTGTTTTAGAATTATCTATTAATAATACATCAAAATTTTTGTATGTTAATCTTTTTAATCCTTGTATATAATTCCCTAAGCAATATCTTTTGATGTCTGCAACTGTGCATCCTACAAGTACTTTTGGTTCCATGAATTTTTTTAATGTCATTTTGTTCCAGAATTAATTATTTCCTGCATATACTGTTTCATATGCATTCTCTGTTTTTGGATCTGTATTTTTAACTTCTATTGGTATATCCAGTTTTTGAGCTACTGTGACTTTCTTATCTGATTTCTTGCATATTATCATTTTCTCGCATGTCTCGCATATTGGTAATACTTTATTGTTTAGGAATGTATCTCTGAATTTTGTGAATTCCTCTCCATACCATACCTCTTCAAAATTTTGTGTTAGTATATTTCCCATTGGTTTTTTTATTGCAAAGCAGAATATAAAATTTCCAGAGCAGTCTATTCTAGGTATAAAAAGATGTTTGCAGAAATGTTCTCTGTCTGTCTCTGTGCTTCTGTGATAATAGTCTTCAAGGTTTTCTTTGAAATCAAATGGCATGTATCCTACTGTCATTCCTACTTTTTTTGCCATGTTCTCTGCTGCATCCATGCTTATTCTTAATCTTTCTATTGTATACTCAGGCATCAAGCTATTGTCAGTTCCTACTATTGGGAAATTGTCTATTGTATGTGGTATTCCTAATATTTCTGAAGTCTTCTTTACTATCTCTGCATTGTATATTCTTTCATACTCTAATTCCATATAATTTGCTCCAGATTCTTTTATTACTTTTATTAGATCTGGAAAGTAATCTATGTTTTCTTTTGTTATTACTGACACTACATTTACGAATAATCCTTTTTTTCTCATCTCTTTTATATTTTCCATTGATCTCTGAAATGCGAATTCTTTTCCTCTGATCTGGTTGTGTATTTTTTCAGGACCATCTACTGATACTGTAACATTTGTCATGTCTTTGTATTCTGCTAATTTCTCTATCATATCAGGTTTTAGTAGTGTTGCATTTGTTGCTACTGTTGCTAGTATTCCTTTTGTTCTTAAAAATTCAAGCATGTCAAAGATATCTTTTCTTAAAAATAATTCCCCACCTATCATCATTATCTTTTTTAATGATGGAATTTTGTTGATCATTATTTTGAATTCATCTAATGTCATCTCTCTTACTTTTGTTGTTACAGCAAAATTTATGTAACACATTCTGCATCTTAAATTGCATTTTCCTGTTGGCTCCCATATTAATGTATCAGGCATTGGTACTTTTCCTGATTCTCTGTATTCATGGAATTTATCTTCTAGGTTTTCATAATATTTTTTTAAGTAGTATTTTCTAGCAACATTCATGACTCCCAGATTAGAAGCTAGATTTTTTAGTTTATTTGGTACAAAAGACATTTTTTTCTCTCTAGGTTTCAGACTTTTACTTCCTTTTTAAGTTTTGCGGATTTGTAGATTGATAATATTATTTTTAATGTTTTGAATCCATCCTCTCCTGTTACAAATGGTTCTCTATTATTGTTTATGCTATCAGTAAAATCTTTTATCTGTTCTCTAATGCTTCCCTTTTTTATATATAATAAATATCTGATATTCTTTATTTGTTTTAAAAGATTTCTTGAATGTATTTTCAATATATGTATTCCATTATGACTATACAATAATATATTTCCTTTCTCACATTTTATTTCTATAGTATCAGGCATTGTTTTTGGTGCTGTTACTGTTGCTTCTATCTCTGCTTTGATAGTATTTTTAAATTTAATATAAGCATGCACTCCATCCTCAACTTCCATTTTATAATCATAAGATAATTCTCCCTTAACACTTTGAGCATCTCCTAATAGATAACTTAATAGATCAATATAATGTATTGCCTGTATTATTAGAACTCCCCCTCCTGATGTATCCTGTTTTGATCTCCATCCTCCTGAACTTTCATAATATTCTTTTGTTCTATGCCATTTCATATTGGCTTTTACAGATTCTATTTTCCCTAATTCTTTTTTATCAATTATTCTTTTAGCTAATAATATTGCTTTATCAAATCTTTTTTGTGATATTACTCCAAGTTTTACATTATTTTTTTTGCATGCATCTATTAATTGTTCTGCTCTATCTAAGTTTGTATCAATAGGTTTCTCGACTAATACATGTTTTTTTGCATTTGCTGCCTTTATTCCTAGTTCTGCATGCTTATTATTCTTAGTAACTATATCCACAGCCTGTATATCTTTATCTTTTAGTAATTCTTCATAATCTATATATGCTTTTATTTCATATTTTTTTGCAAATTCTTCAGCTCTCTCTTTATTTTCGCTTCTTACAGCAATTAATTTACAATTTTTATTTTTTAATAATGCTCTAGCATGTACATGTGCTATTACTCCTGTTCCTATTATTGCAAATCCTATTCTCATAATTACTAAGTTATAAAGAATTATTAATAAAACTTTGTTATATTATCTTTTAAGAAAAATTAATAAACACCACTAATCTAGTTTTTTTATGGCAGAAAGACCAGCATGGGTTAAGGATAAGAGTGTAGCTGATGATTTTGAAGTAATCAGATGCAAACCTTATGATGATTATAAAGATCACAAGAATGATGATGGTTGTTATGTTCTTATTAAATTATATTTTGATTCATATGAGATTGGCGTTGCTGTATGTGACTATAAACATATGATATTGAAAGAATTTAGAGGTAAGAGACCTCAGGATATTTACAATTCCTTATTTGAATACTCTGAGAAGAATAATCTTAAATGGTTTAATAATCTTCAGCATGCTGCTTATTTAGGTAAAGAATTGAAAAAAGCAGAATTATGTTTGGCTTTAGGTTCTAATAATTATTATCAGGAATAAATTTTTATTTATCTACTCTAACTAATAATGTTCCTTGGCTCTCACTTGTTTGTCCACCACTAACTACAACTCTGCATCCTGTTGCTCTTATTCCACCATTTAAGTCCTGGACTAATAATGGAATTACTGGTGTTTTGGCACCTGAAGTCAAAGGATATTCTAATGATTCTGATTCTTTAGTATCATAAAATAAACATCTTAATTTATCATCTTTTATTGGAGTTGTAACAAGTTTAACTTTTACATCTCTTTCTTCTAAATTTAAAACAACAACTTTAACAGACCTATCACCGTCAGGTTGGATCGACACACTATCTGGCGATATTGTTAAGAATTTGGTCACATCACTTAATCCTTCTGATAACTGTTTTTGTGCATCCTCAAATGTCGCATCAGAAAGATCTAAAACGCCTATTCTTATTTTATTTACAAAGAATAGCCCAAATGATAATAATGCAACTCCAATTACAATGACTATTATAGTAGTCATAGAAAGTTCTATCGCACCCTTTTTGTTTCGCATATAATATCAGAAATTTTCTTTCTTATAAAGGTTTTTATTTAAAAAAAATAATAAAAAATATTAGATTTCATTTAAATCTAAATCATTGTCTAGATTATCTAATTCATTATCAGAACTATCATCAGAAGCATCAGTTCCAAGATCTTCATCTAGATTTTCTGAAGTCTCTGTTGTATCTGTGCTTTCTTGATTAACAGTTTTACTACAGCTTATTGCTGATAATAAAAGCAATATTATCAATAATGATGTTATTTTTCTCATTTATCTCATGCCTCCTTTTTAGTCTTTGCAGATTTATTTAGCTCTCTTATCTTTGCTACAACATCCTTTAAGTTTTCATTTGCATCTTTCAAGTTTTTATGCGCATCAGATAATAGTTTAAGTGCTTCAGTTTTTAGCTCTTTATTCTTTGTTGTCCTTGCCTCTTCTATCTTAACTGATGCTTTTGCATGGTTTTCTTTTGCTGATGCGACATTTGCCTTGAATTTATCAACATCTGGCTGTACTGAACTTATATCTTTTCCATCTGTTTTTAATCTATCAAGTATCTTCTGCATCTTTTTTTCCATACTTTCAGCTTTTTTTATTATCTCTCCAACTCTTTTTCCTAAGAATGCTCCATTAACTTCTTTTACTGAATTTCTTGTCTCTTGTAAGTTCTTTCTTAATAATAATGCTATATCTTTTAATTCAGTTCTTGCTGAATCTTCAGGCATTCTACTTATTTTATCTTGTATAGTCTTTAGTTTTGTAATTAATTCATCTAAAGCAGCTATATGTTCTTCTTTATTTTCTAAGTCTGAAGCTTCTACTCTTTTCTTCTCATTTTCTAAGACTTTTAGTATTTCTTCAGATGATATTTTTAGGAATGGTTTTGCTTCAGCCTTGAATTCTCTTACTTTCTCTGAACATTCAGGTGTCTCTTTTGTTTTTAATGTAGTCTTGCTGCATTTTTTTGCTTCCTCTTTTAATTCTTTATAGCCTTTTCTAGACTCTTTCAAATCTTTTCTAGCATCTTTTACATTCTCTTTTGCCTCTTTACGCACCTCTTTGTTCTGCTCTTTGTCTATTCTTTTTTCGCTATTTGTTGTAGTATTCTCTTCTGCATATACAGAAAACACGCTTACTAAGAATATACATAATACAAATATTGACATTATTTTTTTCATCTTATTTTTCCTCCATGTTTTTATGCTGGATTAGTAGTCTGAAGATTATAGCCATCTAGGTTAAAGCTTAAATCTTTTAATGCTACCCTTGCATCATCTAATGAATGTATTAATAACTCATGGTTTTGTGGTGTTGGGAATCCTCTTTTTTTCCTGTCATCATTCCACATCTCTGTCTCTAAAAACTTTATCACACCACTGTCTTTCTCTGAATTGTCATCTCTTAATTCTTTTATTATCATTTCAATTGCTTTCTTTAATTGTTCTGTATTTTTTAATCTGTCGCTCTGGTATGTTATATCGTTCTTTATTTTTTTATCTACTAATGTATTTGCCTCTACTAAAAATATTTTCATCTCAACTAATCTCTGTTTTATATTATTATATTGTTCCTCATGTCTTCTTGCTGCCTGGAATTCTTTTGTTCCATCTAAAAATTTGCTTATGTATGTATGTGCATTTTTTATACTTGACTTCATACTATGTAAAGCACTATTATCAGGCTCTTCCTCTCTCCTTTTGAACATATCTAAAAATCCCATAATTTAATGTATTAATTCTTGATTTATAAGAATTTCTGTAAAAGATTATATCATAATCATTCCCGAAACCTTTTTAAAACCCTCAAGTTTCTCATTTCTTACTTTAGATGTAATATCTAATAGAGATTTAATAATCTCACTTGTTCCGCAAGGAGCGTAATGAAATATGGCAAGCATAAACGATGGAGACATCCAAAAATCAATTGAGAAATTATCAGAGAGTTTAAAGTCTCTTGTTAAATCTCCTGACTGGGCTCTTTTTGTTAAGACTGGTGCTGGTAAGGAACGTCCTCCAGTTGATTTAGACTGGTTTTACAAAAGATCAGCTTCTGTTTTAATCACAATTTATAGAAGAGGACCTATTGGTGTAGCTAAACTTAGAGTTAAGTATGGTTCAAGAAAACGTAGAGGTCATAAACCTGCCAAGTTTTGTTTAGCTTCAGGTAAGATTATCAGGAATGTTATGCAGCAATTAGAAAAAGCTGAGTTAGTTATCAATAAAAAAGATGGTATTCACAAGGGAAGAATAGTCTTACCTAAAGGTAAGTCTTTGGTTGATAAAAGTACTGTAAGATGAAAGAGGATAAAGAAAAAATTCAAAAACAAATTTTAGAAATGGAAAACATGGCAAAACAATATCTATCTCAAGAAGCATTGGTTCGTTTCGGTAATTTGAAATCCGCTCATCCTGATAAAGCTTTTCAAGTATCTGCAGTTATCTGTCAGTTAGCTAATGAAGGTCATTTGAAAAGTGTTATTAATGATCAGCAATTCAAAGATTTATTATTGAGGATAGAACCTGAGAATAGACAGAGTTCTTTCAGGATTATGAGGAAATAATGGCAAGATTTAAACCTAAGGCAAAGAAATTACGTTTAGCTAAGAAAGGAAAACAAACACGTTGGGCTCCTATCTGGGTTATTCCTAAGATTAATAAAACTATGAAAAAGATTCATCCAGCTCGTTATACATCTAAGAAGAGGAGTTGGAGAAGGACTAAGACAAGAGCATAAACATGGCAGATGAAAAACTATTTACAATTCCTTTAAGGAAAGAATTTTTGAAAGCTCCTATATATAAGAGATCTTCAAAAGCAGTTAGAGCTGTTAAACAGTTTATAGTTCGTCATTTGAAGACTGAAAAAGTTAATGTTGGTCCTCAATTAAACTTACAGATATGGTCTAGAGGTAAATCAAATCCTCCTACTAGAGTTAAAGTTCATGCTATGGTTCGTGATGGTATCGGTTTTGTTGAACTAGTTGACGTTCCTTTCGCAGCTGAGATTACTAAAGAAGATAAGAAAGATTCTAAGAAACCTTCTGTTAAGAAAGCAGAGTCTAAAACAGATAATAAGGAAATGCGTAAAGAACAAGGTCATGAAGAAGCTAAAGAAGCTAAGAAAGAGCATGGTCCTAAGACTGTTAATCAGCCTGATAAGAAACTTAAACAGAATGAGCAGGTTTTCCAGCATACTGAAAAAATCTCTATGGTTATTCCTGAATCTGGTAAGAAAGATAATTAATTTTTCTTTAATATTCTAATATTAACATTTATAAGTTCTTTTAATGTCTTAGTTTTTATGTTTAATAAAAAACCTTTTTCTATAGAAAAGATTATTGATGAAACTTTAGTAATACTTTGTAATGAAAATGATCATAGGATAATTACTTTCGATAATCCTATAAAGACGTTAATTATTGATGAAAGTGATAAAAGATTAAAAGAAGCCTACATGCAATATCATAGAGTACATATTTTTAATTTTGCAAAATATTGGGCTATATTAAAAGGTAATAACATTGATAATAAATATAATGATATTATGGTTTTAGATATGGAAGAAGAATTTTCTACTCGTGATTTTGATGATGTTCAACAAGGAGAATTAATTAGGAGAGTTAGAAATAATAAAAATTTTAGACAATCAATAATAGTTGCTGAATCTTCTGGCAGATTATTAGAAAAAAGATATTCAGGACCTGTACTTTCAGGAACAAATTTTGAACCTCGTTTAAGATTGTATAAAGAACTAAATAGGGGTATTAAAAGATTTGAGAGAGAAAAAGATGGTGTTTTAAAATATGATCCAATGTTTGCAGATGTTTTAGCAATATCAATAAAAAAAGCTTTAGATTATGAAACCTTTATTAGAATTGGTGTAGAAGCTGAGGCTGGAGCAAATAATGTTAAAATAGAACCTAAAGAAATTGAACTATAAACTACAAGTATAACATTTATAAGTTCTTTTAATTCTCTTAATTTTATGAATAAACTTCCTTGGGAAACTAAGAACAGAGAAATTTTAGTGAAAAAACAATCTGTTACAGATGAAAAGTATGGAAAAAAGCCAGAAGACAGAACAGCACAAGAATTACTTAATAGTGGAGTAATATCTTTGAATAAATCAGATGGTCCAACTTCACATCAAGTAGCAGATTACGCTAAAAAAATATTGGAATCAGATAAAGTAGGTCATGGCGGGACACTTGAAATCTAATTAGGTTAGTGAAATCCCGGAGTTACTGGAGTTCTTCCAATATCAATAGGCAAAGCCACGAAAATTATGGATGCTTTATTGAAGGCTGGTAAAGAATATATTTGTTTGATGCATATTCACTCTCCTGTTTCTGAATCTGAAATTCGAGAATCTGCTAATAAATTAATTGGAAAAATTACTCAATTACCTCCTTTGAAATCCGCTGTTAAGCGTGAATTTAGAGAACGTGAAGTTTATTATATGGAAATTTTAGAGATTAGAAAACAAGATGTTTTATTTATTATTGGCTGCCAGGCAGGAACATACGTGAGAAGATACTGTGATGATTTTGGAAAGATGCTTAAGACTAGAGCTCACATGCAGCAGTTGATTAGGACTAAAGCAGGCCCTTTTAATGATAATGAATGGTATTCTTTACAGGATATTAAAGATGCTTTTACTCTTTATCAGGAAGGTAATGAAGTTGAGATTAAAAAAATAATTAAACCAGTAGAATTTTCTATGCAGCATTTAGGAAAAGTTTGGGTTTCTGATAATGCAGTTGATCCTTTATGTCATGGTATGAATCTTTCTCTTCCTGGTATTTCTAAATATGAAAAATGCATTAACAAAGATGATTTAATTGCTGTTTTCTCTTTAAAAAATGAATTAGTCTGTTTAGGTTTAGCTTTGATGAGTGCTGATGATATTGCTAATAATTCTAAAGGCTTGGCTGTTAAGATTACAAGAGTATTCATGGATCCTGAAGTTTATCCTCATTATAAGAAATTATAAACTCTCTATTTCTATGATTATATTTTTCATTTTAGACTTTACATGTATAAAAGAAGATAGCATTATAACTAAAAACATAACAGAAATTGCAAAGAAGATTATCATATCAGTATTATTACTATAAGATAATTGTTTCGTCAAGAATGCTATTAATATCCCAATAAGATATGTAAAAAATAGTACTATACACGCATTAAGATATTGTAAGTACTTATTATAACTTAAGTCAAGTATATTCTTTCTGATATTTGACTCCATTTTTAATCACCTAGTGCTATTGCTACTAGTAACAAACCACAAATAACAAACGCTCCTGCAAAGCCTGACAACCAATACTTGCCTTCAGCTACACTAGGGATCATTATTGTTGTACCTAAAACTGTACCTATTACACCAGCCATTCCTATTATGTTTTTCTTTGTTTGTTTCATATAGTTTTATTATAATTAAAAGTTTATTAAGTTTATGTCTAAATTTATGAAAGATTTACGAATATTTTAGAATTAAATCACTTCCCAAATTCTACATCATATTTTATCAAATAACAATCTTTATGGTTTGTTACTTCTGTATATTTCTTTAAGAAATCTAGCATCTCATTTAACTTAAATTTAATCTCTTTTTTCTCATCATATTCCATTCCTACAAACTCGCTTTTTTCATAGCATGCATAATCTTTTAATTTATTCAATGAATTTACTGTATTGCTGAAGCTGAATTTATCTCCTGTTTTTATTAAATATCCTTTCTTTACTAGTCCGTTTACTACATCATATACTTCTGAGAATTGTAATCCTGATTTCGCGAATGCTTCTGCTGCTGTAAATCCCTCTTTCTGTTTCATCATTGCTAAGAATATTTTGTTCTCTTTCTCTGATAGTTTCTCTAATCTATTAATTATCTGTTCTCCTGTTCCTCTCTCATAATCTTTTACTACATGCCCATTCTCTAAATTTAATAATAGATTATATGTAAAATTTCCCTCTTTACAATTTAATAATACACAAGGAACTAATAATGTCTTTAATGATTTAATTGGTTTATCAACTAATAATTTTATATCTTCTTTACTTACTTTTGGTTTTATTATATTTATTACCTCTTTCTTATTTTTAATTAATCCTTCATCTTCTGGCATATAACTTGCTAATCCTGTTTTTTCTTCATCTACTTTTGTTCCTGCAAATGTTCCTATAATATCTAATGTCTCTCCTCCATGTTTTGTTTTTCTTGGTCTTATCTGTACAAATAATGGCATATCAGCAACTCCTACTATCATTGCTGTTCCTATATGTAAATTAATAATTTCACTTTCTGTCTCTGCAGTTATTCCCTCTACTGATGAGCTTATGGATTTTAGATCATTTGGATTTGTTATCTTTAGTATTGCTTGTGTTGTACACTGACTTAGTATTGTCTTATCAACTCTAGCTGGTCTCTGTGTAATAACAGCCATTCCCAATCCGAACTTTCTTCCCTCAGCAACTACCTGTCTTAATATTGCTGAACTTTTTACCTCTCCAAAACTTCTTTCAGGGCAGTAATTATGAGCTTCTTCTAAAACTAAAAAGAATGGTGGTATCTCTCCATTTTTTCTTGCATTAAATAAGTCGCTTACTACTTTATAGACTATTATTTCTTGTATCTCTGATGGTATTCCTCTTAAATTTATTATTGAACATTTTCCTACTTGTACTAATTCATTTACTTTAGTATATGATTCTGAAAATAAATTTAATTTTTTTAAATATTCTATTATATGTATTAATGCCCATTTTGCATTATTCTCTTCTGCTTGTAGACTCATTGTTAACTGGTCTAGATCTAATTCTGAATTTCCACTTAGTGCTGAATATAATAATCCTATTTGTGATCCTGATAATTTTGCAGGTAATATATGCATTAGTTCATTTCCTGTTAAGTTCTTATTGCTTAATCTTAATGCTCTTGCTTCTGGATTCTTTTCTACATCTGGACTGAATTCTATTACTCTTGTCCCAAATCCTTTTGGTTCTATTCCAAATTTCTTTAATGTTTCTTTTCTCTCTGCTGGATATTTTAATGTTGAATACTCTCCATGTGGATCTATTACAACTACTGGCACATTACGTTCTAATATCTCTTCTAATAATACTCCTACAAAGAAACTTTTTCCAGCTCCTGATTTTGCTAATACTGATAAGTGTTTTGTTAATAATTTATTTAGATCTAGATATACTTTGATATTCTCTCTATCTTCTAATACTCCAATGTATGCTCCGTTCTTATCACTCTCTAATCCTAATATTTTTTTTATGAATTCATCATCTGCTAATGTTACATCAGATCCAGGTTCTAATGGTGTTCTTAAATTTTTTAATATTCCAGCCTCATCTCTATAACCTAAAATATTGCATTTAGCAGTTGTATCATCATTTGATTTTTGTATATCCACTATTTGTGCTAGTATTGTATATCCTTCTGGATGTTTTACTTCTATGTACATGAATTTTTTAGCATTCTCTTTAACTAAGAAACTAAATTGATTTGTACCACTTTTTCCTACTAGATTGCCTAAAAGCATAGTTCTCGAATTCGTTATTGATTTATTAATTTTATTGCTGTTTTAGTATACTAATAGGAATTTCTATATAAATCTCTTAATCTTGAAGTTATTATATCCATAAGTCTTAGTCTTGAAGCTTCTACCATATTAACTTCCCTTATTAAATTATCAAAATTATATAAGTATCTCTTTTCTTCTAGCATCCTTAATAATGCTTCGTTATCTTCTGATTGTATTTTTAATTCTCTCAAGACTTTAATATGATTCTTAAATGATGCTTCTTTTAATTTATCAAGTGCCATTCTTAATGTAGATTCTAACTTTGTAAACTCTTCTTCATATTCGTCAGATTCTATAATCATTTCTTCGACTTCTTTTAATAGAGCAACTTTTTTCTCCTTATCAAGCTGCAATTCTCTCATTTTTGTGTTTATGGATTTTAATTCTTTGATATTTGCTTCTTTTTTTGGAGCCCAGTAATTATGAATGTAAACATTTCCAGCAGCAATAGTTAAAGCAGCTGCCAATAAGACAACATTAGAACGTCTTCTAAAGAAATCCCAAAATCCCATATTTCTCCAGAATGATTACTATTTATTAATTTTCCCTTCTTACTTTAGCTTATGAAACTTATAGAAATTGAGGAGTCTAAAACCTCTAATAAACTAATAAAGATTGAGCGTTCTAGTAACATCCCTCTTATTGGAGCTATTCATATTGGTGTTATTGATCGTGGTTCTAATCTTCTTCAAGTTAGAGCATCAACTTATTGTAATATGAAATGTACTTTCTGTTCTACAGCTGCTAACTCTTTTGATATTCACCCTTATAATTATGAAATTGAATTAGATTATTTAATAGACTGGATTAAAGAAGCTATTAAACTTAAAAATAATGATGTTTCTCAGATTAATATTGATTCTGTTGGTGAACCTGTTGCTTATCCTCATATTGCTGAATTAATTAAAGAAGTTAAGAAAATTCCAGGTATTGAATACGTTACTATGCAGTCTAATGGCACTTTATTATCTGCTATTAAGATTGCTCAGTTAGAAAAAGCAGGTTTAGGTCGTATTAATCTCTCTATTCACTCTTTAGATAATGATTTCTCTAAAAAGTTATTTGGTTCTAAATATTATGATATTGAAAAGATTAAAGCAACTTGTAAAATGATTGTTAATTCCAAGATTGAATTGAATATTACTCCAGTATATCTTCCAGGTGTTAATGATGATGAAATTCCTGAACTGATTAATCTAGCTAAAGAATTAAAATGTAAGATCTCTATTCAGAAATATGAATTATACAAATACTCTAGAAAAGATAAAAAGACTAAGATGATTAACTGGTTTAAGTTTTATAAAAAATTAGATGAGTGGGAAAAAGAATTTGATTATAAACTGAAGTTAGGTCCTATTGATTTTAATATGAAAAGATCTCAAAGAATTCCTCTAGTTATGAATCGTGATGATATTGTTCCTGTTAAATTAGTTATGCCTGGCTGGATGCCTAATGAGATGATTGGTGTTTATAATAATCGTTTAGTTACTGTTGTTGATTGTGATAAATCTTTGAATTCTATTGTTAGAGTTAAGATTTTAGAAACTAAAGATTCTATTTATATTGGTAAAAAATTATAATTTTATTTCAGAAAGATTTATATATAACATAATATAATTAACTATAGGTGCTATATAATGACTGATACAACAACAATACAATTAGACAAGAAATTGATTGAAAAACTTAAGAAAGTTAAAGATTATCCTAGAGAATCATATAATGAATTAATATCTAAAATGCTAGAAGTTTTCAAGAATGTCAAATCAAGGAATCAGTATGATGAATTTTTACATAAGATACAGCAGACAAAAATGAAGGAATTATGGGATAACAAAAAAGATGAGGCTTGGGAAAATGCTTAGATCAGGTGATGTTATTTTAGCGAGAATTCAATTTACTGATACTTTTGAAGTAAAAATTAGACCTGTTGTAGTTTTATTCGAAGAATTAGATAATATTGTTGTAGCTGGAGTAACAAGCAATATGAATATGAAAGGCATCCCTCTAACAAAAAAAGAAGGTGCTATAGAAGAGAGCATAATTAAAATGAATTATATTTTTACTATTTCCAAAATGCTTGTACATAAAACATTATTTCATTTAAGTAGTGAGAAAAAGAAAGTTATTTATGATGAATTATTAAAATTTTTAGATAATCTTAGAAACTAAAGATTCTATTTATATTGCAAAGAAACTTTAGAAATATAATATATAAAACATATAACACTTAATAGTGGTGTCATAAGATTTATATAATAAAAATCACAAGATAGCTTAAACACTTTAGGAGGTGTTCGAATTATGGCTAAAGGAGATATGGTTAACAAGGTAGGTTCATGGGCCTTTATAATTGGCTTTTTAGTAGCCGTAGTACTTGGAGTTTTAAACATGACTCAAGCTTGGGTTTTCGGTTTATTACTTGTACTAGGATTGATAGTAGGCTTATTGAACATTACCAGTAGTGAGATTACACCGTTCTTAGTAGCATGTGTAGCTCTATTAGTTGCTGCGCCAGCATTGTCATTGGCAGTTCAGGCAGCAGGATTAGAAAGTTGGTTAGGCTGGTTAGCTAGGACATTGACTCTAGTTAGCGTATTTGTTATACCAGCAGCAGTTATTGCAGCTTTGAAGGCAATATTTGCACTAGCACAGAACGACTAAATTTTTTTTTTATTTTTTTTTTAATAATTCTTCTGGTTTATATATAAATATTTGCTAAATTTTTTATTTTACAATTCAGTAAAAGTATGCATATATAAAAAGTTTAAATATCATTATTAAAATAAATAGATTTATATAATAAAATAATTTTAAAGAAATATGAATAAAAGTGTTGAAAAAAATATTAAATTAATTCTAAAGAATAGTAGCGGAGGGTTATACTATGCATTAAAGCAAGAAACACCAAAGCTTAGATTACTGGATTCAAGAGAAGATTATGAAAACATTTATTTTACTCAGATGAGTTTTAGCTATGATAGAAATAATGGGGAAATATTATTTTTTAGTAATCAAACGGCTGTAAGGACTATAGTAGAAAGAGAGAATCCTAATGTGGAGATATCACACTCACAGATGAATATTGCTATTGATTCTAATGATTATAAAAAATTTCAAAAATTAACAATTATATCAATAGAGGCATATGATAGAGATTCAGTAAAAAACCTTAGAGAAACAATATATGAACACAACAGATTACATGGTTTTGAACTTCCAGCAAAAGAGAAAAAAGAGAACATATTAAATAAGATATTATCAATTTTTAAAAAATAATTTTCTAGTGATATTAATCAAAGAGGGAATATCTAGATAAGAGTAAATTAGAAGGCTCTGTTGAAAATGTTTATTATTAAGGGATTACTCCCTCTTTTTGGTTAAAAAATAGAAGGTGATAATCCCTATGGGAAATAAAGAGAATAAACTATTTAAAAAAGTTAAGTATTTGCTAAAAAGAATTGGTGCTCCTAGATGGATTCACCATTTCGGACCAAAAACATACGAATTTGAACAACAAGCAACAGCTTTGCTGTTGAAAGAAACTTTCAAGTTTTCTTTCAGAAGAACATCAAACATTCTTTCAATGTTAGGATTTAAAGTTCCTTCTTATTCAGCATTATGCAAGATGAGAAAAAGAATTCCATTATGGATATGGAATTCTTTACTCAAACTAACAGCAGGAAAATATAATCTTGATGTTGCTATAGACGGAACAGGATATACATTATACAATCCAAGCAGCTATTATATATTAAGAATAGACAGGAAAAAACCTGTTAAGAGATTCGTAAAACTTTCTGCATTATTCGATATAAAAAACAGAAAGTTTATTGCATTAAGAATAAGAGCAAAACCGAGACATGATAGTAAAGATGTGAAATATTTATTGAAACAAAACAGTTCAATGAAAAGATTCTACGGAGATTCAGCTTACGACGCTGAATTCATACATAAAGAATGTTTTATTAAAGGAATACAGACAATAATAAAACCAAGAAAAAATGTTTTCAGAGGAATTTATAGAAAAAAACAAATGAAAAACTATACAGAAAAAGAATATCATCAAAGAAGTCTTATAGAATCAGGATTCAGCAGCATAAAGAGGAGGTACGGAACCTCGGTTCTGTCCAAGTCTCTTGTAAGCCAAAGAGCAGAGATATATTGTAGAGCAATAGCCCACAATATATCACTAATAAATCAAGAGACTTTCAACTAAGCCAAATTAGAAGTTAGTTTTATATAAGCGTTGTAATTAGATTATTTTATGCGTCGTGTTAAATTAACAATATCAGGAAAGGTTAATGGTGTTTTATTTAGGGCTTTTATTAAAGACAAAGCTTCTGAATTAAACCTTAAAGGCTATACTAAGAATACTGAAGATAAGAAAGTAGAAGTATTAGTTGAAGGACATGATATTATGATAAGAAGATTGATTGAATTCTGTAGAGTAGGTCCTAAAGATGCTAAAGTTGAGAACATCCAGATTGATGAACAAGTTTATAAAAATGAGTTTAATACATTTAGAGTGAAATGAAAGCTTTAGCAGTTACTCTTGAAGGTTTAGAAAACATTACTCAATTAGACATTAAAGAAATTCTTAAACTAAAATCAGAAGTTATTTACAAAGGATGCATATCATTTAATGTTAAAGCAGAAAAAGATTTAGCTGAATTTATTTATAGATCTAGAAGTATTGTCAGAGCTTTTTTATTACTAAAACATTTTACTTTCAATGATATTGATGATATTCTCGATAATATTAAAGATTTAGAATTCCCATATCTTGATGATACTTTTGTTGTTCGTTGTGAACGTAATGGGGCTCATGGTTTTAATTCTCAGGATATTGAGAGGAATATTGGTGAATTCATTGCTAAGAAATTTGGTATTAAAGCAGATTTAGATGATGCTAAAACAACTGTTTTCTTGGAGATTATTGATAATAATTGTTTTATTGGAATTGACTTTACAGGAATTAAATTATCTAAGAGGGAATATAGGATTAAGTTATTAGCATCTTCTATTAATCCTGTTGTTGCATATTCAATGTTAAGACTTTCAGATGCTTCTCCAGAAGATTCTATCCTAGATCCTTTCTCTCGTTCTGGTGAGATTCTTATTGAAGCTGTTTTATTTTTTAAGAACATCCCAAATTGTGTTAATATTAAAGAAAAATTATTATTCAATAAATTATTCAAAGTAAGTTTTAAAGATAAAATAAAAGAATTAAAAAACCCCTCTATTGTCTGTTCTGATAATCTTCAGAATAATTTAAGAGCTGCAGAGATTAATGCAAAGATTGCCGCTGTTAATAAATATATTAATTTCACAAGATTAGAGATTGAATGGTTAGACACTAAATATAAAGAAAAGTCTATTGATAAGATTATTACATTTCCTATATATCCATCAAATAATCTTCCTGAAAAGAGTCTTGAAAAGATTTACAAAGAATTTTTCTATAATTCTGAGTACATTCTAAAAAAATCAGGAACAATTACATTATTGACTCCAAAAAAAGATTTAATTGAAAAATACTCTAATGAATATAAACTCAAGAAGATAAAAGAAGTTCCTATTACAATGGGCAATTCTAGATTTTATATTATGATTTTTAAGAAATAATTTAGGCAACCATTTCTTTTGTTATTGGAAACTCTACGTCAATAGAATTTTTTCTTTTTCTAAAATTAAATACAGCATAACCAACAATTTCACCAGACTTTTGATCTATTATTTGTGCACAATCTTTTTTTAATTCATTAAAATATGTATCTTTAGATTTTTTTAAGGTTATTTCTAAATAATCTCCTTCTTCATCATAATGTATTATCATTTTTTTATTTTTCATAATCTTCCAATTGCTTCTAACAATTTTTCATATCCTTTTATTGATTTTTTAAATTTTTTTATATCATCTGGAGTTATATTATGTTTCTTCATATCTTTTTCGCTGATATTATGTTTTTTCATTTCTTTTGAAATCTTTGATTTTTCCATTTTTCATCCAGCAATTTCTTTTGTTAATGGTAATTCTATTTCGTTAAATCCATCTTTCTTTGTAAAATTAAAGATTGTATACCCAACAACCTTTCCAGTTTTTTCATCTATTCTCTTAAAACAGTCTTTCTTAATTTTTTTAAAATATCCTTTTTCAATTTTCCCTATACTTAATTCTAAATAATCTCCTTCTTCATCATAATATAATATTATTTTATTTTTCATTTTTCCACCATGTAAGCAGTTAATATTTTCCCATGACTATTAATCTTAACAACAACCATAACATCTCTTCTATATTCTTTAAAATATTTATAGTAGTATATTATTTTGCTTCTATTTAAATCTTCTTCTATAAAATCTGTTTCTTTTATAGTTATTTCAACTAAATATAGTTTATTCTGCATTTCTGGATGTTTATAGATATGTTTTATTCTTTCGTGAGGTAAGATTAGTGTTCTTCCTAGTTTATCATTAAATATAAAATCCATAGATATAATAATAAATTAGATTTTAATTCTCTTTAGTAGAATTTTCCGTAAATCTTTCGGATTTTCGAGAATTTTTATTCAAGAAAGCTTTTTATATAATTATAATTCATTTGCTTGATGGAAAAGACATCTAAGGAGATCCATTGGGCTGATTTAGCAGCTGAAAATATTATTAAAAATCATGATAAAGATTCTTATGCCTGTGCTTCAGGTATTACTCCTTCAGGTACTGTTCATATTGGTAATTTTCGTGAGGTTATAACTACTGATTTAGTTGTTAGGGCTTTGAAAGATAAAAAAAAGAATGTTCGTTTTATTTATTCCTGGGATGATTATGATGTTTTCAGGAAAGTTCCTAAGAATATGCCTAAGCAGGAGATTTTAAATGAATATCTTAGAAAACCTATTGTTGATACTCCAGATACTTTTGGTTGTCATTCTTCTTACGCTGAACATCATGAAAAAGAATTTGAAGAAAGTCTACCTAGTGTGGGGATTAAAGTAGAGTTCATTCATCAAGCTAAGAAATATAGGAATTGTGATTATGCTGAGGGTATTAAGATTGCTTTGCAGAATAGAAGAAAGATTATGGATATTCTTGATAAATACAGAGAAGAACCTTTGGAAAGTGATTGGTATCCTGCATCTATTTTTTGTGAAAAATGTAATAGAGATGATACTAAAATTACTAGTTATGATAATAATTATTCAGTTTCTTATAAATGCAATTTATGTAATCACGAAGATTCTTTTGATTTTAGAAAGAAAGGTATCATTAAATTAGTGTGGCGTGTGGACTGGCCATATCGGTGGTATTATGAAAAAATTGATTTCGAACCTGGTGGAAAAGATCACTCTACTGTTGGTGGTTCTTTTGATACTGCTAAGGACATTGTCAAGATTTACAACTGGCAGGCTCCTTTATATGTTATGTATGATTTTATCTCAATTAAAGGTAAAGGTGGTAAAATTTCTAGTTCCAAAGGTGACGTGATTACTTTAAACAATGTTCTTGAAGTTTACGAACCAGAGATAGTTAGGTGGTTATTCGCAAGTACTCGTCCTAATAGTGAGTTCGCTATATCTTTTGATCTTGATGTTCTTAACTTATATGAAGAGTTTGATAAGAATGAAAGAATTTATTTCAATAAGGAAGATATTTCTAAGATGTCTGAAGATTTAGTAGAAAAAGAAAAAAGGATGTATGAATTATCTTGCATGAAACTTCCTAAAGTTCTTCCTATTCAGCCTACTATTAGGCATCTGATTAATTTAATACAAGTTTACGAATTTGATTTAAATAAAGTTCATGATTATTTTAAGGATGCTATCCATAATGAATTTGATAAATCTAGAGTAATTAACAGGACTAAATGTGTTGCTAATTGGCTTGAAAAATATTCTCCTGATGAATTCAAGTTTAAGATTAATTCAGAATCTCCTAAGATTAATTTAGATGATAATGAAAAGAAAGCTGTTAAATTATTGATTAATGTTTTAGAATCAAAAAAAATTTCAGATGAAGAATTGCATAATGAGTTTTATAATATTATGAAAGAATCTTCTCTTGATATTAAAGGTTTTTTCAATTTAGTCTATAGAATCTTAATAAGTAAAGAGAAAGGTCCTAAATTAGCTAGTTTCATTAATATTATTGGCTCTAAGAGAGTTGTTAATCTTCTTAAGAATTATTAATTAATTTTTTATATTAACTCTTTAGAAACAACATCTAAAACTTTATAAATAGTCTAAAATGTATTTTTTTATAATATTATGGAGGAGATAAAATGAGTGAATTATTAGTTGTTAGGAGCAAGATAAAAGACGTAGCTAAGGATATGAATGTTTCAGGTGATTTCGCTGACGCTTTGAGTGTTGAAGTTGAAAAATTAATACAAAAAGCTTGTGAGAGAGCTAAAGAGAATAAAAGATCAACAATTCAGCCTAGAGACTTATAACTCTAGTTTTTATTTTTTTATTAATATTTATCATAAAGTTTTTAAATTAAAAAGTTAAACAATTAATATGGATGATTTATTTGATCTGCTGTATTCTCCTTACTTTTGGTTTACATGTTTAATTATATTCATCATATGTTTATATTTTATTTTAACTTCTGATATTGAGAGTCTGAGATTCAAATTAAGTATTATTGGGGCTATAATATTTTTTATTATTGGGATTATTAGTTATAGGCATGATTTATGATTATTTTTTTATTATTCTTACATTTTCTAGATGGATTAGTATCTGTCTTTTTTATCTCTTAAATCTTTTAATATTTCTTTCATAGGAATATTCTTTCCTAAGTATCCTCTAAAAGATTTAGCATTATTTCCAGGTTTCATTGCCATAAATTTTCTAATTACATCATCATAAGTTTGCATTTTCCATTGCTCTTTGTATTTCTTAAGTAATTCAAAAGTTTCATTATTTATCAGTATTTTAGTCAACATAGTGTTATAATACAATTTAATATTATAAATTTAGTGTTTTTATTAACTTATAAGAATTATTTTGAATATTTATGGAAAACATCTAAAAGTTAACCACAACTTATAAAAACTCAAAAATAATTTTAATAATATAAAGAGGTTATAATGGGACAAAAAAACAAAGGATCCGCAGCAGAACGTGAATTAGTTCATATGTTTAACGATACTAAGTTGTGGGGTGCTATTCGTGTTGCTGGTTCTGGTTTGACAGCTGATCCTAATCCTGATGTTCTTGCTGGTAATTCTTCTCGTAAGTTAGCTATTGAATGTAAAGCAGTTAAAGCATCTTCTAAATACTTGTATCCTGATGAAGTGCAGCAGATTTTAGATTTCTCTTCTCGTTTCGGTGCTGAAGCCTGGTTTGGTATTAAATTTAATAATAAAGGTTGGTTCTTTCTTAGACCAGAACAATTAAATAAGAGTAAATCAAATAACATGCATGTGGTCACTTTTGAATTAGCTAATACTATAGGTCTTAAATTCAGTGATTTGATTAAGGAGGAGTTAAAAAATGGTTGATAGTAAAATAAATTATTCTGGTTTAAATGACTTATCTAAGGATGAACAGTTTACTCTTAAGAGTATTATGGAAAAGCATTTTCCTAAAGTTGCGAGGTTGTTGAATGAAAGTTCTGAATTATCAGTTTACATTAAAGTCTTAAAGAAAGAGTCTAGGAAGAGATATAATATTAATTTAACTTTGAGATCTTCTAAACATATTTTCAAGCAGTCTAATAAAGACACAGAAAAGGGTGGAGATTGGGATATTGCTAAGTCTGTTCATAAGTCTATGGATGCTTTAGAGAACGAAGTCCAGCATAAGCTTAAGATTAAGGAAAAATCCTGGAAGAAATTCTCTCTTAAAAGATTATTTATTGGCAAACCTTAATTTTTATTATACTTAAATTTATATACTTTAAAGCCTGATTCAAGTTCATGCTCTCTGTCAAGAATCTTAAAAAAGACTATAATGGTTTTATTGCTCTAAAAGGTATTTCTTTTGATATTAAGGAAAATGAGACTTTAGGTATTCTTGGTCCTAATGGTGCTGGTAAATCTACTTTAATCAAGATTCTTACTTGTTTTCATAATAAATCTTCTGGTGAAGTAAAAATTAATAATATTGATATTGAACAGAAAAATAAGATTAAAAGACTTATAGGTTGGGTTCCTCAGGATGATACTTTTTACCATAAATTGACAGTATATGAAAACTTAGAATATTTTGCTTCTTTGTTCCAGATTCCTAGAAGACAGTTTAAAGAACATTATAAAGAATTATTAAAATTATTGCAATTAGAATCTAAAGAGAACGCTGTTTCAGGTTCTTTGTCTGGTGGTATGAAACGTCGTCTTAGTCTTGCTATAGCTTTGATTCACTCTCCTAAGATTTTATATCTTGATGAACCAACAGCTGGTGTTGATCCTGTATCTAGAAGGGCTTTATGGGAAGTTATTAAGAAAATTCAGAAATCAGGAATATCTATTCTTTTCTGCACTCATTATCTTGATGAAGCAGATTTGTTATGCAATAAAATAGCAATATTGAAAGCAGGTTCTATTATTACAATAGATACTCCTGCTAATATTAAGAAAAGATATGGTAAGACTTTGGAGGAGGCTTTTGTAAAGATTGTTAATGAAAGTTCTTAAAATAATAAAAAAAGATCTGAAGTTGTTCCTTAGAGATAGAAAGAATCTTGTCCTTACAATTATAGCTCCGGCTTTGATATTATTTATTTTGGGTAATGTTTTTAGTCTTTCATCTACTTCTAAGTCTTTTAGTGGTATTAATCTTGGTCTTTGTAATCTTGATACTAATGATATAGAATTGGATCTTCCTTTATTTAAGATTGTTAAACTTTCAGGAAATTGTGAATCTCTTGCTGTTAAAAGTGTTAATAATGGTAAACTGCGCGCAGCTGTTGTTATTCCTAAGAATTTCAGTTCTAATATTGAAAATGGTGAAGGTTCGGAGATTAAGATTTATATTGATAATTCTAAGACTCAGACATCATTGGTGGCTTCTGACGCTCTTAAAGCTCTTGTTCAGGAATTGAATGAGAAGATTGGTACTGAATTTATCAATAATGCTTGGGTCAGGTTGAATTCTCTTAATGATAAGATTAAATCTATTCTTCCAGGTTTAGAAAAAGCAAAAGAATCTGCTATTAAGACTCAGGAAGATTTAGACGAGATAAACTCTGCATTGGATAGAGTTGATGATAATAAACTAAACAATACATTATTCAATCTTAACCAGACTATTGCATCTGCAAATTTTGATATATCTGATGATCTTGATGATTCAGTTGCTCTCTTGAAAAATTATTCTGCTTCTTGTTCATTTAATAGTTTTGAATGCAATAAGATAAGGAATATTACATCTAGATTAGAGATATTATCTATAAGATTAAAATCTGAAGAACATGCTCTTAATAATGCTAATATTAGTTCACTTCAGGAACAATTATCAATAATGCAGTCTTCTAAAGATAGGATAAAAGATGATATTATTGAGATTAACTCTACTGCTTATGAATTCACTAATAATATTATTACTATTGAGAATGAATTAAGAGAGACTTCAGCAGCTCTTGATGTTTATACTTCTAGGGATCCTAGGTCTATTATCCGTGCTGTCTCTCTTGATGAGAATTTTGTTTTTGGTAACAAGACTTATTTCCAGTTCCTGGCTGGTGGTTTGATTTTGATGCTTTTGCTATTTACTATAACTCTCTCAGCTTCTACTCATCTTGTATACGAAAGAAATACTGGTACTCTTGCAAGGACATTATTGAGTCCGACTTCAATTTCTACTTTCATAATTACTAAAGTTATTTATTTCATTTTGATATGTGCTATAGAATTATTTGTGATGTTCTTCATTTCTGCATTATTTAGTTCACCTTTAGTATTATCAGCAAGTGTTATATCTATCCTTCTTTTAGCCTCTATTAATTTCATTCTTATTGGTTTGGTTATTGGTGCACTTTCTAGTACTGAAAATACAGCATTGCTTACATCTTTAGTAATTGGCTTGCCTATGTTCTTCCTTAGTGGGTTATTCTTCCCTTTCGAGATCATGCCAAAATTTATGAGGGTTATAGGTTTCAACTCTCCATTGACTCTTGCATCTGATAGTTTAGATAAAGTGATTATATACCGTTCAAATATTAATTATAACTCATTGTTCGAACTTGTTTTCATTTCTATAGTATTATTTATATTATTGCATTATCTGATAAAGAAAAAGCCTGCAAATAATTGATTTTCTGTATTTTTTGTAAATCTTTCAGGAATTTTTCCTAAAGTCTTTTTAATTATAAAAGATTATTATTGTTTATGATAAAAAAAATACTTATATTATTTATTTTGATTATGCCATTAGTATATGCACATGATTGTACATTAGATTCAACAGTTGTTAATTCATGCAATACTAGTATATCAATTGTTACAGATAAGTTATTCTATAATAATTCTGAAAAGATTAGTTTTTATAATAATCTCTCAGACAAGTCTAATGATTTTATTATTCAGTACTGGATAAAAGATTCTTCTCATAATATTATTAAAGAAAAAGTTAATACTACTAATACTAATGTTAAGAGTTATACTCCTAAGTTTACTAGACCTAAGAATATTACTATTATGAATGAATTGGTATTTGTTAATTGTTCTAATAATTCAGGTAATATAATATCTTCAAAAGAAGTATCTGTTTTTGTCCAAGTTAATAATACTCCAAACATTAATATTACAAGTTTTTATTTAGGCACAGATAAGAAAGCCTCTTTAGGTGATACTATAAGACCTGCAATAGAAGTTTATACAGGAAATTCAATTGATCAGTTTGCATATTTTGAAGTAGTGAATATAACACAAAGGATTAATATCTCTATCCCTTATGACTTTGAATATTATACTCTTAGACCTGAGATAATTATCCCTGATGATTGTAATATAGATTCAGGTAATTACACTTTTATTTCAACATTTAATAATATTTATAATTCAGTAAAGTTTGAGATAATTAATAATTGTAAGATGAATACTACATCATCATCTCTTAATTTATCCTCAGCTCTTATTTATGAAAATACAGGTTTTGAAGATGATATTTCTTATGAGAATCTCTCCGAAAGTAATATAAATATTCCTGCAGTGCCTGATAATGAGGTTTACAATTCAGCTGGGATTAAAGCCAAGAAATTAGTATTATATCCATTCTTTGGTGTAATATTGGTTATCACATTGGCTTTCATGTTTAATAAAAACCCTTTACTGAAGAACTTGAAAAATGGTATTTACGGCAAGAGCAATAATAGAAGTGATAGGACATCCTGAAAATCATGTTAATGAGATCTGCATAAAAGTTTTGGAAAATTTGAAGAAAGAGAATGGTATTACAATAATAAAAGAAGAGACCAATAGCGCTGAACTGGTTAAAGAGAATATTTTTGCAGCTCATATTGAAGTTGAATTGAAATTTTTTGATATTTCTAAATTATTGAATTTCTGTTATGAATATCTCCCATCAGAGATGCAGATTATTGACACAGAAAAAATTGTTCTCTCTGTTAATGAGATGAATAATGGTCTTGGTGAGATGTTGAGAAGGCTTCATAGTTTGAATCTTATGCTTCATAATCTTAACGAGAATAATAAGGAATTGAAAGAAGATAAAAAATAAAGCATATGAAAATGATTATTGTCTGTTCTTCACTCTATCTATGAATTCATTGAACTCTTTTTCTTTTGGCTTTCCCTTTTTATACACATAGAATATTAACAGGATTATAAGCAAGAAGAATACAATTACATAGATCCAGAAATAAGTATTTTTATCTTTTTTTGGCTGTATTACTAAAGTATTATTTTTTAAAGTATTACTCTGTGGTGTATTATCTTGTATGGTTGTAGTCTTTGGATTGTTGAGTATTATAGTGAATGGTATGCTTAATGTCGCTCCCTCTTTGCTCTTGAATTCTATATTTCCTGTATAATTTTTCTCTAGATTCTTATTCTTATTTACTGTTATTAATATCGAACGTTCATCTTTAGAATTAATCTCATCAATAATTATAGGATATACCTGTACAACATCACCTAGATTATTTGTTAATTTGACATTGATATCTGTTATTTTAATATTTAACTTGTTTTTCAAGCTTAAATTTGCATATGATGTTACATTTGTATTTGATCTTAATTTTATTAATGGCAGTTCAGCTCCGAATTCATCATTTAAAATAAGAGCATTATCATAAGATATTACACTAATTTTTGTATCATTAATTATTGTAGTATTATTTTCTATTATATTTATTCCAGTTCTCTCTATTATTATTGGTATTTTATAATTTCCAGTTGTATATTTTATCTCTAATTCTTTATTTATATTGCTCTCTTTTTTATTGAATAGATTAGTATTTGCCTCAATTATTTTTACCTGTTTGCTTCCAATATTGAATTTTTTAAAATTTACTCTGATATATTCATTGTCTATTATCTCAAAATTTTCTGTATTATTTCCATTATTTTTTATTGTTATTGTAAATTTTGTCTCTTCATAGGATTTTAGTTTGTTATAATAGAATCCTGGTTTTATGCTTACACTATTGCTTGAATTAACAATTATTATTTGTTTTTTTATCTCTCCTTTTGTTATTATTCCATCTTTTGTATAATAGAAATCATTCAATACTAAGTTATACTCCCCGCTTGTTTGTGGTAGATCAAAATAGAAAAAGTAAGTATTGTTTATTTTAAGGAAATTTTTAGATAATAATATATTATTTTCATTATTATCATATAATTTTATATTATTAGTTGTTAAATCACGATTTAATGTTACATTTATTATTAATATCTCTCCCTGTAATGTCTCTAATGGTGAATAATTATCTTTATAGACTTTATATTCTATGTCTGCATTTACTATTGGTATTATTAGTAATAATATTAAAAAATAGTATATCTTCATTTGCCTTTTATTAATTTTTCAGCCTCTTTCAGTGATCTTTCGAGTTCTTCCTCCTCTTTTGACTTTATAGCTCTCTGCGGTGTTATCCTTGGCTGTGTTGCTATTCTTTGATTATTATTCTGTGTATTCATAGGTCTTGGCTGTGCTGGTTTGAATTCTGACATTCTTCTATATTCATCAAATGTCTGTTTCTTTTTCTTCTTGAATATATCTTTCAACACTATCTTTCCTGTTTTCACATATTTAACATAAAATACCCCAAATCCTGCCAAGAGTATTAATAATATTATCAATAGCCATATCCACCATGAACTTCCTTCATCTGTTGATGTTGGTAGTGTAGCATCTGTATCATCATTTTTTATTATGCATATTCCTGACTGGCAGCCCTCTCCACTATTGCAATCAGAATCTAATATGCATCCTGTTGTCTCTGTTCCATCAGTTGTATCTGCACATTTGTTTCCGCAGTTTCCTCCGCAGTCTATTCCCTCTTCATCTCCATCTTGTTTGTTATTTACACATTTGCATGATTGGTCATCTGAACATAATTGTTCTCCGCAATCTTCTATTCCGTTTTGGTTGTCATCTATTCCATTTCCGCATATCTCTCTTCTTCCAGAGCTTCCACCTATTGGTTTTACCTCTCTTCTTCCTAGATCAGTTCCATGTAATGCTAATAATGCATATGCTGTATTTCTTACATCTCTGTTCCAGCTTCCATCTTTGCTTACTCTTCTTGTTAAATAATCAGCTGCTCTTGCTATATTATCTGTCTTGTCTGTTCCTTGTAATCCTAATAATGATAATGATGTTGCATATACATCGTTGTTGAAGCTTCCATCCTGTCTCTGCTGTTGTACTAATAATTCTAAGAATGATTGCTGTACATTGCTTAACTTTAGTAATACCCTGTTCAGTAATGCTAATTGTATGCTGTCTCCTTGTTTTACAGAACTCTCTAAATATATTGTAGTTCCTATATTCTCTCTGTCTTCCTCAGTTTGTAATTCTAGTAATGCCCATGTTGCAAATGCTGTTGATTCAAAATCGCAGGTGTTTGTTCTTCTTGAGATTGGATAACATGCATTATTTATTATTAAATCAGTATTTGTAACACTCTGGCTCTCTTGTATAAAGAATGTATTTGTATCTGGTTTGTATACTAATGCTATGATTACATTTGGCATTGTGCTGCAATCTACTGATATTTTAGGTGTTACAACTCTATTGATATTTGGATCTATGTCTAATAAGTTTATATGATACTGTCCTCTTGCTTGTTTTATTATATCATCTTGTATATCAAAATTTTTCTGTTTGGTATTATATGTTGTTACACAGGTTCCATTTGTATTTGATTTTAATACTATCCACCATTCTCCTTTGTTTCCCATTGATATTTTTGATTCTTTTAGCCATTTTACTTCCTCTGTGACATCCTGTCCTGATAATGATAATGCTAAAGTTCCTAATGCTGTATCTTTTACTCTGCATCCCTCTTTTGGCCAGCAATGATTTTCATTCTCTCTTTTCTTTAATTCTTCAACTAATCCACCTAGTTCTCCTGAACTCTCTCCTAATAAGGCAATTATTGCTGCTGCCTCATCTGCATCATTTACTGTCCTGTTTGTTATTGTATCATATAACCACTGGTAAGAATTAGCTAATCCACTCTCTTGAGTGTCAGTTGTAGTTGTTTTAGTATTTGTTCCAAGATCATTGCTTGTTGCATCTGTTGTTGGTTGTTTATCTAGATCTTCACCTCTGATATCATCTTCAGCTGCAATTACTGTTATTGAAAGTATTAAAATTAGTATTAAGAATATACTTGCTAAACCTCTTTTCATAACTATTCTTATTCAGAGCATTATTTATAAACATTTCTAATAAGTTATTATTGATGATGCCTGATAAATTATTGAAATATAATCCAGTTATTTTTAGTAAAGGGAAGCGTGGTCTGATTTATATTTTTATTAAGAACAAAAAGACTTATGCTATTAAAGTTAAGAATCCTTCATCTGAAGCTATTAACAGGATTAATATTGAAGCAGATTTTCTTAGATTATTGAATAAACATAATATTGGCCCTAAACTTATTGAATCAGGTGATGATTTTATTGTTTATAAATTTATTAAAGGAATTACTTTAAAAGAATTTCTTAAAAAAAATAAGTTGACTAAAAAATTGATTTCTGATATTATGAACCAATGTAAAGTTTTAGATGATTTAAAAATTAATAAAGAGGAGATGCATCATCCTTACAAAAATATTATAATTAATAAGCATAAGGCTTATCTTATTGACTTTGAACGTTGCCATTTTACTTCAAGGGTTAAGAATGTTAATCAGTTTAAGGATTTCTTGAGAGATTTTCAATAGTATTTATATATTAAAGAATATTTATAATTTTATGGATATAATTCAGGATAGATTAGATGTAATAGAAAAACTTAAAAGTAATTTATTTAATAAAAAAAATGAGATAATTAAAAAAAGAGATATTCTAGTTAAGTATCTAGAAAGATTTTTATTTCTTGAAGACGGAAATTTAAATTTAAAGTATTTATTTGATAAGATAAAAGAAACAATTACAGCACTTAAAGATATAAACGGAAAAACTAGTATAGAGGGATTATTAGTACTAAATTCAGATATAGAAGAAATAATAAGTTCGATGCAGACATGGCTATCGAAAATTTCATTAAAAATAAATGAGATAAAAAAAGGCAATGAACATCTAAAAAGATTGCCAGTACACTCTAATAAAAACAGGTTTTATGTAATGATAAAAGAATTAAATCTTAATAAACATATTTTAAAGCATCCTATAAATGAGGTTCAATATAGTTATCATATTAAAAGAGATAGTGAAGATTTGATGAAATATTATAATGAAAGAGAAAGAGCTTTTTTAGGTGAAAGAGTATTTTCAAAAGATGATTCTTCTTTATATCCTGGCTCTATTTTAAGAATTAAGGGAGGACATCATAGAACATTTGAATTATATAGAAGATATTTACAAGGAAGAATTGATGGTAATAGAATGATAGAGTTTATAGTAGAACACTAGTTTTTATTCTCTATAAAAAGGGAACATTCTTAATAAATCTTGATCTGTAAAACCATCTCTCGGAAATATTTCATTAAATTCTGTTTGTTTTAATAAACTAGTATCTCTTAAAGATTCTGTAACATATCTAAAAGATGATGAATCAGGATAATATCCATTGGATCTATTATTTATATAAATTACTTCTAAAGTATATTCATCAAATCTGATTTCCCCAGCAGTAAGAACATCATTTCCAGATGCTACTTCTACATGTTCATGCAAAAAGCCTCCAATACGTAATTTTTTATTAGGTAGTACTACATAAGTTTGTGGGATATCTCGATTTAACCTATGAAATATAATATCTTTTTTATTTACTAATGAGTTAACATCATCTACTTCAATATAACCTGATGAGTTTTCAGCTTCTTTTCTAGTATCTTCAGAATTTACAAATCTATACAAAAATGGTGCCCCTATACTTTTAATTACTTTAGAATATGCACTTGAAGCAATTTGTGGTATAGCTTCATCGTCAGATGTAATTAGTTGTTGTAAAAATTCTAGTGATCTTGGATCTTTAAGTTCACCTAATGCCATTAAAACTTTTTCTCTTTCAACTAAGGATACAGAATTAAAAATATTAAACAAAGGGAATAAAAATCTGCTATCCTGAGATATTCCTGCAGATAATATAGTATCATCTCTAACATATCCAGTTCCAGTACGAATAATATCCAAAAATAAGGGATATAGCCTTCTGTCATGTGTTTTTGCTAGTTCTTGTACAGCATTACATCTAATTATATCATCTAATCCTTTATCAGTAGCCTTATTTACAAATTCTTGAAATAACAAATCTTCCATAAATTACTTATTAGTGGTAAACTTTATAAAACTTATGTCTTAACATCATCTTCTTTAGGCATATCAGCCTTCTTCTCAACCTTTTTCACAGGTTTAACTTTCTTTGTTTTCTTCTCATTCTCCTCTTTTATTTTCATCATTTTATATGCATAATTTACAGGATTTCTACAAGAATTACATATTGAATCCTCGCACTTTATCCCCATTGATTTATAATAACTATTATTATCACAATTTGGAGGCAATACTTTTTTATTCTGTCTTTTGAACCAACTAACTTGTGCTTTGATATATCCATCTCTTAATGGTTCATATGATCTTTTATTCCACTCTAATAAGAAATTCTCTATATCCTGATAATTCCACCCAACTGAAGATAAAAAATTATTTAATATGAATATAGCTCTCTTTCTTCCATCCTCTTTTACCCCGCTCATTAACTTAGTAATGCATGGTGGAAAGTTTTCAGGACTCATTGCTACTTTGCTTATCTCATATTTTCTTTCTTGTTTTTTTATCTCCTCTGCCAATACACTTGTCTCTTTTTTAGCCCAGTCAAATGCTTGTATAAGTAATTCTTTTGCATCATCTTTAGGAACAATATCTCTGTCTAAAAATTTTAATTCAACTTTTACATTCTCCATCTTAGCATTTTCTATATTAAAATCTTTTATTTCTTTTAATGGTATGCTTACTAATCCTGATTTTTCATTTACTGAATATGCACAACGAAATAAATGTCTGCTTGAAATTAATACAGAATCTATATCTACTAATTCATATGGGTCAAATTTCCCATTTACTATAACTTGATTAGATGTTTTTCCACAACTTTTTGCTAATTCTTCAACACTTCCTTTTTCTAATAATTTAGCTGTCAAGAATTCTTTTATCATATTTTTTAAATATTCAGATATTACTCTTATTCCATCTGGAAAATAATTTTTTATATCTATATTATTTACTTCTGAAGGGAATGCTTCAAATGGTATTGCTATATGCAGTCCATGGTTTCCGGAATATTTTATAGAATAACTTTTAACATTATGAAACTTCAAAGCTTCAATTAATAATTCTCCTGTTATGAATGAAAATTCTAAATTTTTACTATCTAGATCCAGCAAACAATCCCAACCTTTTCTATATTCATCTAATTTTCTTTTCTCTAATCCAGGCTCTAGCATCATTGGGTCTTTCCATCGTTCCTCGCTTATATGGAATGATGTCATCCCTTGTTTTATCAGATCTCTTACATCTCCTTCAAAATTTACTATCTCTGGTCTTCTCCCCCTAAAATCTTTAAACCATGCCTGTACTTCACGGTCTTTGCTTAATCTTAAGAATTCTTGTTGTACATCCTTTCTTGCATAATACTCTTTAACATCCATAGATAGTGTTATGTTTTATTGTTTAAAATGATTGTTATAGTTTAATATAAATAAAAAATATTACTTATGTTGTAATAGGTAATGAATCTCTAGGTCTTGCTACTCTTAAGTATGCTCTATAATTGTTTACATTTCTTGGTATTGAAATCATGAACTGGTCTGATTTAGAGTTAAATTTAGGATCAGATATTATTGCCCCATTTTTCGTTCTTAGATTTTCTTCTTTTCCTGAGATGTCAAATAATGTTCCTAAATTATTATATCTTATATCATTAGCGTTTACTCTATCTGAATCACTATGTCCTAAATATGTTATTCCTTGCGTAGAATTTTCAAAATATATTGTTACACTTCCATCTGTACTTGGATTAGTATTGCCGCTACTCATTAAAGTTATATTTCCTTTACCTGTTAATTTTGACCAAGCAACATCTACAAGCACTGAACTATCAAAATGTTGTAAATTAAATGAAGCTCTTGTTGTTGATATAGAGTTAAATGGTAAATATTCACTTCCAAGTTCTTTTCTGTATAATCTTAATCCAGAATTATTTACTGTTATTAATATACTATCAGTATATAATCCAGCAGCAAATAGTCCTTCATCTCTTTTCCCCACAGCTTTGAATTCTATAACTCTTGTTTGTCTTTTACTTCGATCATTATTCTCATCTGACAATGTTCTTACTACATCTGTTTTTATTGTATATTTCTGGAAGTCTTTATCTTCTTGATTTATTTTTTCAAATATTAAACATGCATAATTATTTGGTAAGCATAAATAATCTCCAGGATATAATGCATGTTTTACTAATGGATTTTCTGTCTCATCCCAATTATTTATGGATACTGCATTTTTAACTTCCATTGTTGGATTTGGTGTGTTTAAATTTTTAAGATTCCATGTATATATTGGATCTAAAGAGTCTTCTCCTATGAATGGATCTCCTGAATGATATATTTGAGTTTTATCTGTGCCTATGTACAATGTCACTTGGTCATTTCTTGTTCCATCTTGATCTATAATATTCTCAACCCATACTGTAATATTTATACTAGGGAAAACAAATGTTTTTTCAGTACGCTGATCAATAGTAAGTCTTTGTATTGGATTTCTTCCACTAACTTGCATCTGAATATCAGCATGACTTCCTGAGGTTCCTCTTAGTGTTACTACAGTTCTTATGCCATTAATATATACTACAGCACCGTTTCCTGCATTCAGAACTTGTTTTTCAACTAGATTTGTATTTATGGAATCCGCATCAGTTCTTTTTATTTTCAAAAATTTTCCTAAAAATGGCAGAATGATCGGATTAGTATAATAAGCATCTGATAAATATTCTCCACTTCTCAATGGTTCATCAAACTTGAATCTGTATCCAAAAGAGTTTGCAGGAATTTGTACAAATGCTCTTTCTTTCCATTCTTCGCTTCTGTCAAAAGTTAAACCAGTCTCTACAGTTGAACCATTATAAAACCCACTACTTAATAATATTTCTTCATGGAATCTATAATTATTATTGTTAATCTTTAATGTTGTATCTAACAATCCATCTACTTGATTATCTTGTAAAGTATTCCCAAAAGCATTTGAAGAATTTAATTGTGTTCCGATTAATAATTCTTCTCTATCTCCAGATCTAAATAAATCATCAGCAGTAAATGGACTCATACTATTTAATCCATATTTTACTTTTTTCTCAGGTTGTTGTGCTTTTCCTGGTTCTAATGCCTTTTTACATAATCCATTTCTTGCAGCATTACATAATTGACCTTGAGGACATGTTCCTTGTTGGTTTGGTCCGCCAGAACATAATCTAGGCATTACAAAATTTCCAGTATAACTATTTGCTTCAGAAGTATGACTAAATACTATTATTGATAGAACAAACATTAATCCTATAGAAACTCCTATGACCCACTCTTTTTGCATAATGAGTTTTAATAATAAATATATATATATATCTTTTGGTTTAAAATTTTTGTGTATAGCTGATAATGATTATTCAGATTTTTTCCATCCCTCTTCAAGTTCTTTTTCATAAGATTCAAAATCTATTTTTTTATTTTTTCTCCCAGTTTTTGCTATACTCTCAAGTATTTTTATAGGATCTGAAAGTTTTGTATTAATCATTCAAATAAGATAATATTTATTAAATTTATACTTTTCTAAATTAGGATTATTCAGGTTTCATCTTCTCTATCTGTTCTTGTAATTCCTGTATTGTCACCATTAATTCTTCTACCTGTACTTTCATATGATCTGTTAATGAACTTACTTCAGTTAACTGTTTTTTTACTGTCTCTCTTGCCTCATCAACTGTTTTCTCTACACACACTCCCGATCCTACATTCATTATGAACTTAGAAGTATCTTTTATTGTTCCTCTAATAAACAATCCATTTCCCATTGGTATTAATGTTTCCTGGTTTAACTCAACTTTTGTTATTGTCTCTATATTATCATCTATCTTATTTAATTCAGTTATATGTTTCTCTAGATTAGTGATGTTCTGTTGTAATTGTTGTATCTGATTTACTGTCATCTGGTATTCATAATATTTTTCTTTGATTTTTTGTTCGTTCATTTTTCTACTACATCAAATGTCCCGCAGTTTTCACAGCAATATACATAGGTATTATTTTTTTCTTCTATAAAATTAGAGTTGCTATCACAAACACTACACTTTATTGTCCTATTCATTTGCTTTCTTTTTTCTTAGCTTCTTTCTTAGGTTTTTCAACAGTTTTAGCTTTTGGTAATATAGCAGGTTTCTGGTGTAATTCTTTCTTAACTCTTGGTTGTCCATGTTTGTTTACTTTGAATCCTAAGTTATTTATTTCTTTTCTTAGTTCTTCACTTGTTGAACCTTTTCCTACTCTTACTTCTTTTCCTAAGAATTCTATATGTTTTACATTTACTTTTTTCTTTCTTGTATCTCCATCAACCATGAAAAATCCTTTCCCTAGATCCTCTGTTACTATTCCTACTCTTCCAGCATCTCTTCCTGCTATCTTCATTACTACATCTCCGATTTTAACCATTTCTCATCATCTCCGCTCTCTTGACTAGTTCTTTTCTTGAGCATTTACTGCATAAATGTCCGCCATACTTTCTTGAAGGAACTCTCTGTGACTTGCTTAATTTCTTTATCTGTGATGCAATTCCATGTGCTACTCCCTTTAATACATCTCCACAACTTTTGCATGTTAATTTTTGTGGTTTTCTCTTTCTATAATGTATTCTTACACCACCTGGTGCTTTTACAAATACTCTTCTGAAAGTTCTTGATCTTAATCCTGGACTTGTCATTCTTATTGCTCCTATTCGTAGAATGTGGATAAAACCTAGTATTTAAGAAGCTTTCTTTTTAACCTTTTAATGTACTTTTAGTATTTTTCTGAATATTATGCTGAATATTATTGATAATACAAAATATGTCCCAAACCATCCCATTAATCCAAAGAACTTAGGGTCATTTAATGCTTTAAAAGTGTCTGCAAACCACCTAAATAACAATATTATTGGTAATGCTGTATAGATTATTGGTTTTAATGCTAGTTCAAAGTTTTTAGGTATATCAGCCAGTTGTTGTTTGTGCATCTCTATTGCTTTTGGATCATTTGGTGCATATTTTTTTAGTTCTATCTGCATTGCTTTCTGATCATCTCTTATTTTTTTCAATGCTTCCTGGTCTGTTGTATATTTTTGTATGAGTGTTAATAAGAACTGTAATACAGCGATTATTACTACATACCCAATTGCGATATTAAGGTTTAATAATGCTCCAAGTGTAGGGTCTAATGCTCCGTGTACTATTGTCTTTACTATTGGTGCTTTATCCCATAATGCATTGAAGAATATTCCAAATAACATTACTCCTATCAATACTAAGAATACTTTTTTCATAATATATCGAAAATACTTTGGTTTAAATGTCTTTTTGTTCATTAAATAAGTAGATCTTTCAGAATTTCAATTAAATATTTAAACGGCTAAGGATATATAATAACATCTTACCATATTGGTAAACTAAAATGAAAGAAGAAATGAGAGTTTATTTGGATGAAGAAAGTGATTTTTTGGAGATTTCAGTAGGTACACCTTCAGATTCAATATCTATTGAAATTAAACCGGGAATTTTTATAAGAAAAGATGAAAAAACTCAGGAAGTTAAGAGTGTTGGGATTTTAAACTTTAAAAAGAGAGCTAAAGGAATTAATGAGATTATAGAATTTAAACTTCCTATCAAGATTGAGATGAGTTTAATATAATTTTACGAACTTTTTGTAAATCTTTCAGAAATTTTCAAGTAAGACTTATGAATTCTAGATTCTATAATAAATCAAAATGTTTAATAGCTTTAAAGAATATTATTTATCTATGAAAGATAAGAAATATTTTGTAGAAATTGTAATAAAAAAAGAGAAGCTTAGTGACAATAAGCTGATTTTTGTTGCAAATTGTCCTAGCCTAAATATAGCTAGTCAGGGAAAATCTACAGAAGAAGCAATCAATAATATTAAGGAAGCTATTGAACTTTATCTAGAGGAACAGCCAGAAAAGTTTGATGAATTATATAGCGGAGAACCTCCATTATTCTCTGTTATTGAGGTGACTAAAAATGCCAAAGCTTCCAATAGTATCAGGTAAAGATATTGTTAAAATTCTTCATAAAATAGGTTTTATACATATTAGAACACATGGAAGTCATGCTATATTAGTTAAACAATTATATAATAGCAAGATTACAATTCCTGTTCCTTTGCATGATGAACTTGCTAAGGGAACTTTAAAGAGTATTATGAATCAGGCTGGTTTAAGTTTAGAAGATTTGATTAAATTATTATAATTTATTTTCTTTTTAATTCTCTGTCTTCTTTGAAGAATTTTGCGTAACGTACACCAATCATACGACTAGTACACGGAGGAATCCCACTAAGACTAAGGCTCAATGCGGAGTCCCCGTTACGAGTGACAATATTTTCATCTTGAGTAGGACCATAGTATCCATGTCTTCCTTCACTAGTAAAAGTTGTTGGGTATCCAAAATCATTTACTTTATCGAATCTTTTATATCCTTCTGGTAGTGTTAACATTTTTCCTTCATTTCCAATTCTTACTTGTGACCTATTTATGATTCTATCAGTTAAAAATTCTCCTATTTCTTCCATTTCATTATAAGTAATTTTTGCCTGTTTTATTCCTTGTCCTGCTAGATATTCTATTTTTGGTATAACCAATCTTCTCATGAATCCATTTGGTAATAAATTCCCATCTAATCTATTTACAAGTTCTCTTGCATTTTCTTGGTTTATTCCAAAAATTCTTCTTTCATCATCAGTACCTAAATCTTTTGATACTCTCTCAACTTCTTCATCTAGTCTTAATAATTCTCTTGCTACAAATAATCTTGGTTTCTCAGCTAAATTAACATATCCTGCTTTTTTTAGAAACTCAACATATTCATCTGTAATAACTTGTTTAATATCCTCTGATTCAAATACATATCCGACTTCAAATTGATTAGTATCTAATATTCTCATAAAATTAACAATATAATAAGGTTTAAAAGCTTAACTTCCACCCATCATTTTCTTCATTGCTGGATGCATGTCCATCATGTGGTGTTTTGCTATATCCTCATATAATTTGTAGATTATCATTACTGCTAATAATATTCCTGTTCCTCTTGATAATGCCCCTAATAAATCTGCAGTTGCAGCAATTATTCCTATGAATAATCCTCCCATTATTGTTAAAGGGAATATATATCTTTGTAATACTTTCTCTAATATTCTCTCATCAGTTCTGAATCCTGCAATGCTTAGGCCAGATGCTCTTATCTGTTTTGCCTGACTTGCTGCATCCATTCCAGCTGTCTGTACCCAGAATATTGAAAAAATAACTGATCCTAATGCCAATATAGCTATGTATACTAATGCTCTTATTAAATCTAAATACACGAATGATCCTGTTAATATGTTTGTTACCAATTGTGGTCCGCTTAACCATGTGTTTAATTCTGTAGCTCCTGTTGATGATATTAATCCCCAGTTCTGTAATAATCCGCTTCCTAATTGTATATTAGCCAATAATGCTGATATTAGGATTACAGGAATGTTGCTTGTATACAAAAAATTTAACGGCCATCTCACTCCGAATCCTCTCACTCTTCCAAAGCTTAGTGGTATCTCTACTTTCATTGCTTGTGCATATACTGATATTACAAATACTAATACTGTTGCTATTATTGCTGCTATTGCGATTAATGCCTCTTTAGGTGCTCCGCTTAATAGTGATGTAAAGAATACTAAGAATGCTCCTACTGGTGGTTGTCCTGATCCGAATGCTAACTGCCCTATGCTGTTTAGTGGACTAAATGCTCTGACTACTACTTCTGAAGCTACCCCTCCAGCGATGAACAAGCTTATTCCTGATCCAAATCCGAATTTATTTATTACTTCATCCATGAATAATACTAAGAATCCTCCAACTATTAGTTGTCCTATTAATATTAACTGGAATGTAAAATATTGTGATGTCCCTGCTAATGCAGGATTTGGAGCTAATCCTCCCATGAATACATATACTCCTGCCTCGAATATTATAAAGAATATTGCTGCTATTTTTTGTAATCCTTGAAACTTTGATTTTCCTTCTTTTGTTGTTAAATCTAATTTTAATATTCCTGACCCTGATAATAATTGTAGTACTATTGAAGCTGTTACTATTGGTCCTATTCCTAATGACATTATTGAACCAAAGCTCGCTCCTAGAATTATTGATAATTGTTCAAATCTTGCTAATCCATTTTCTCCAAGACCATATAATGGTATTACAGATAATATAAAGAATGCTACAAGTATTATCAAGGTCCATTTCAGTTTTTCTTTGAATGGCCTATTTTTCTGCTCAGGGGTTTTTACCTGTGGCAGGAATGATAAAATATTAGTCAGCAGAGACATCTTCCTTGTTTAAAACAACACCGCCTTTTTCTTCGATTTTTGTGATTGCACTCTCTGAATAATGATCTGCTCTTACTTTAAGCTTTAGATTTAATTCCCCTCTTCCGAGTAATTTATTATATCCTAGATTGCTTAAATCAACAACATAAAAATCTCCCTCTTTAGTTACAAGTTTCTGTTTTACATACTTATCAATGTTTTTTTGTAAGTCAACAAGGTTTAGTGTTTTAATATGTACTAATTTTTTCTGAGGTCTTCTGAATCCTTTCTTTCCATAATAATCATTTCCATATAGGTTTAGTATTGTTGGTTTCTTCTGGTCTGCTCTCTTTCCTGATCCAGCCATTCCCTTTCCACCTCTATGTCCTGCCCCTCTGTGTTTCTTTTTTGCTCCCCATCCATGTGATGATGTCCCTCTCATTCTTGAATATTTGTTTCTTTTATTTATTGTCATTTTATTGTACTCCCATTGGAAGGTTTAATGCAGTTAATGTTTTTAGGAATGCTACTGCTACTACAAGTAATAATACACCAAGTATTAAGCATATTACATATGGTATTACATACATTAATACTGATGTTCTGAATTTTATTTTATGTACTTCAACTGTTCCGTATATTAATAGTATAAGACTGTATATTCCTATGAAGAAATTTACGAATGGTATCCATCCTAATAAAAATCTTGGTGTTCTTGTATAAACATATAATTGATATGTTTTAGAATAACTTTGTTTTCCATTAAATATTAATATCCATACATGTAATATTCCAGCCCATAAGAAACTGAATCCTAACATGAAAGGATAAGCAATTAAGTTCATAATAAAAATAAATAACATACTTTGTGTTGCATATGAATTTTTTGTGAATTGTGCTATTGAATCTAGACCAATCATCGAATAGAATTTTAAATATAATCCTTGTGCAAAATATCCTACTATTGAAACTACTACTATAAAGATTAATGAGAATACTGCATAATAGATAAATGCATTTTTTACTCCTTGTTCTTTCTGTATATTCTTAAAGTATTGTGTTGGTTTTGTTAATACATCTGTTGCTCTCTTTACGAAGTTCATATCATTCTCCTTAACAGATTATTTATATTATCTTTTCTATATCCTAATGCCCCACCTAGACTGAATTGTGTCTTTATTCCCTCTCTCTCAAATCCCCCTTTTGGTGGTGTTAATCTGAAATAGGTTTTTAATCCTGGGACATCTTTTAGTTTTATTTTATTATCAGCAAAGCTTTTTACAAATTGTTCAAAGCCCATTTTTGTTTTCTCTTTTAAGTAATTTTCACTTATTAATTGGTTTCCTGCTAATCTCCCTCTCTTCTCTAATAATAATTTTAATGTCTGTTCATCTACCTCTCCCCATGTTACATAGTCCTTTAGTTTTACTAAAGCTCCCATATAACTAGGACTATTCTCTAATATTACACAGCTGTTTTTCTTTCTTAATTGTAGATAGTTCAAGCTTTGTTTATGTTCTGGGCTTAAGTGTATTCCCCCTCTGACCTGTATTACTGCTAGTTTCATTTTAATGCTCTGCTTTTCCCTCTACTAATCCTACCTCTTTTTCTGATCCCTCTTTCATCTTGAATGTTGTTAGATTCTTTAATGCATAATAGCATGCTTTTAATAAGTTTAGCTTTGTTGCTGTTATTCCCTCAGTTCTTGTGTAGACATCTTTCACTCCAGCTAATCCTAATAAGATTCCACATTTTCTCTCTGATTTTAATCCTGTTCCTCTTGGTGCTGGTGATAATTCTACTTTTACACTCCCGCTTTTTCCTGAGATTTTATATGGTATTGAATGCGGTGTTCTGCAGTCACATGCCCATGATCCGCATCCTCTTCTTATTTTTACTATGTTTAATTTTGCAGTTCTAATTGCTTTTTCTCTTGCAGGCACTGTCTCTTTTGCCCCGCCGAATCCTACTCCTACATAACCATCTTTGTTTCCTACTGCTGCAAATGCTGAGAACTTGATTGTGTTTCCCTCTGAGGTTTTTTTCTGTGTCTGTTTCCAGATGCTCTCTTTCCCACCGCCGAATTTTCCTTTGCTCTGTCCTACCTCTATTAATTCTACTGTCAGATCAGGTAATAATTTGTCAACTATCTCTGGTTCTAGTATTTTTGATCCGCTATCTAGTATCTCGCTTATATCCTTTATCTCCCCACTCTTGACCCTTCTTCCAAGTTCTGTTTTTGGTATCCAGTCTTCTATTGAATTTGATTTCATTACTGCCATTTTTCAAGTATTTTCTTTCTTACCTCATCATAATTTCCTTTTTTTAAATGCTGCCCTTTTATTCTCTCTTCACTTGGAATATATTCATCATTGCATGGTATTTTTACACTTACTTGCAATCCTTTTACTGCAGCAAATAAGCTTGATCCTTTTATTGCTCTATTTAATCCTAGATCTAATATTCCATCTTTGATTCCTTTCTTTTTCGCTTTTAATCCGCATAACATTCCTGTTAAGTAAGCACTTGTAGTATTCCCTCTATGTCCATTCCATCCAAATTTTAATAATTCTCTGCTATCAGCTGATACAAGGGTTTTATCTCCTGTAGGAGTATATTCTACAACCTGTACATGCATATTGCTTAATGTTCTTCTTACAACTATTCTTAATCTTCTTGAAGCAAGCAATCCAAGTCTGCTCTTATAGTCAGTCTTGCCCTCTCTCTTCCTCCTGTACTTTAGTGTGTAAGCTTTGTGTATTTTCATTTTTTATTCCATAAGTTATGTTCTGTCAGATATAATTTTATGTGTCTTGTGCTTCTGAAGAATCCACCCTTTGCTTTCTTTCTCAGTTGAGCATATATCTCTTGTGTGATTAAGTTTTTATTTAAATACTCTGTCATTTCTTCTCTCTGTGCTCTGATCTTGTTTACCCATAATATTTTCTTTCCTGATCTTGCTGTCTGTCTTCCCTTTCTTGATCCTACCCCTTTTCTTGCTCCCTTTCTTTTCTGCTTGATTGTATGCCTGGCCCAGAATCTTGAAACACCTTTCTTTTGCTTTATTAGAAGTGCTCCCTGCATGCTGAGTTTTCTTAAGTCATCTTTTGTGATTGCATCTTTGAAATCTTTCAATCTTGTAGGATCCATCCATACTCTTCCCTTTCCTGTCTTGAATATGCTTGAGGCTATTCTCTTCCTATTTCTTAGATTCATTTTGTTTTTCCTCTGATTTCTTTTCTTTCTCAGCAGCTTTTTTCTCAATCTCTAATTGTGATTTTGTCTTCTTTTCATCTCTTTTCTTATGATCCTGCTTTTTAGAATCTAAATTTTTCTTTACATTTTCTATAAATAAATTTACATCTTTTACATTATATACTCTTATCCCTTTTTCTTTCAGTTTTGATAATAATAATACCCTTTTCTTCAATCCTACATTTGCTGCAAGTATTGCTACTTCATCTTTATTTAATTTTTCAACTTGTTTTAAGTTTTCGACAAGTATTCCTTTTGATCCATCTCTTAGTAATCCTCTTGCATCTCTAGGACTTCCCCATCCTATTGATGGCATTATTGGATTTCCCCTGAAAGCGTTCCTCATTTTACTATGAAGACCTCTTGGGAATCTCCATCTTCCTTTGTTTTGAGGGTATACATTTACATTCTGCATCTCAAATTCTGGTTTCTTTGATTTTGCTTTGTTTCTTAATGTTAGTGATTGATTCATTTTTATTCCTCACCTGGTTTCTTTGTTATATATATTCCATCCTGGAATATTCTTCTGTCTCTGTTTGTTATTCTTGTTAACTGTTCTAGATCTGCAGCTGTCTGCCCTACTATTTCCTTGTCTAATCCTGTTACTGTAATAATATCTCCTTGTACATCTACTTTTGCTCCGTGTTTTACATTTACAGTTCTAGGAACTTTTTCTCCTAAGAAATTTTTTACTGCAAATTTGCCATTTGTATCTATAGTTACTGTCATTGGGAAATGTCCTGAACATACTTTAAGTTTTGCCGTATAGCCGTGTATTACACCATTTATAAGATTCTTTATATGTGATTGATATGAGTTTATATGCATCTTGTCTCTCTGTGATTGTTTCAGTCCGGATTTTAATGCAAGTGATACTATTTTAGCATCTGCTTTCATTGCAAATCTTGGATTCTCTATATCCCTTTTTATCTCTCCTTTTGGTCCTTTTACTATTAATGAATTTCCATGCACATTTGCAGTTACCCCTTCAGGTAATTCTACTTCCAGAGAATATGTTTTTTGAACCATTAGTAGCAGTAAGCAATAAGCTTTCCTCCAACCCCTTTATCCAATGCCTCTTTGTGTGTCATTACACCTTTTGATGTTGTCACGACAAAGAATCCTAATCCTTTTGCTGGCAAATATCTTTTCTCGAACATCTCATAATTCTTTTTTGTAAAAGAAAATCTTGGTTTTACAACTCCGCATTCGTTGATATTCTTGTTTAACTTTACAAGTATTGATCCACCTCTTGCATTGCTTGCACTATTGAATTCTGTGATATAACCATTAGTTTTCATCAGTTCCAGTATTGATACTACTAGATTTGAGAAAGGTTTTATTATGCATGTGCTCTTTCCTTTTTTCTCTGCATTCAGTATTGTTGTCAATGCATTTGATATTGGGTCATTCATCATTTTCGTTATTTTTAGCTGAACTTTTTAAAACCTAAGTTCTTAGCTTCCTCCCTGAAGCATGTCCTGCATAGATGTATTCCGTAGCTTCTTATATGTGCTCCGTATCTTCCGCAGATTCTGCATTTTCTTGTTCCTATTCCTGTTGTTCTTTTCTTAGGAGTATTATGTTTTTTGTATTTGTCAAGCTTTTGTTTTTTTGCTTCCAGTTGTACAAATGCTTTTCTATAATCGCTTGTAGTCATTCTGCCTCCTCAATATTGACACTGAATTTCTCTTTTAAGTATGATACAACATCCTCTCTTTTTATCTGATGTCTTGTCGGTATCTTCTTTTTCTGTAAGCTTCTGTTCTTTATTCTATATCCTGGTCTTGTCAATGTTACTGCAACTTCTAATCCTATTACTCCTATTGTTGCATCATATTTTACACCTGGTATTGTGATATACTCTTCTATTCCAAATGAGAAGTTTCCAAATGCGTCAATTTTTCTTGCTGGTAGCTTATTCTCTCTTGACATTAATAATCTCTGTAATATTTCTTCAGCTTTTTTTCCTCTTACTGTTACTTTGCATGCTATTGGTAATTTGGGTCTTACTCCCCATGTTGGGATTCTCTTGATGCTGCTTGTCTCAACAGGTTTTAGTCCTGTGATTGTCTGTAATAATTTTTTAGCATTGTTTAGTTTGTCTCCCGGACTTCCCACTCCAATGTTTAGTGTTATTTTCTCTATCCTGAGTTCTCTCATCTTGTTCATTCTTTTTCTCCCAAGCTTACTTCTGGTTTGTTTTTACCAACAGCAAATGCATAACTCATTAATGTTATATATTCTTTTCCGTCGATATCAACAACGACTTTAGGTTTTTCTAAATTTTTAACTTTGATAATATCTTTTATTGTTGCTAATTTTCCTATATGTTTTCCACCACTTAATAATGCTAATGAATTGTTTTCTAGTGGTATCTCTTTTACTACTTGTTTTTTTCCTAAGTCAAAGATTACACTATCTCCAATATTTAATTTTGTCTTATCGACTAATAAATTTCTCCCGTCATGGAATGTTAATTGTAATTTTCCTTTCTTGATTATTGTTTTTTTGACAACTTGTAGGATTTTTAGTTCACTATCTTTCTTTGTTATTTTTCTCAGTACTAATTCTCCATTATTATTCAATAAAACTCTATAAGATTCTCCTAATTTTTCTATTTCTACAATATCCATTAATCCTACACCATATTTATGGTCTAATCTGACTTTCTTATCTATAGTTACATTTTTTTCATATAAAATTTTATTAACTTCTTTTGTTGATATTGCATGTTTTAATACATTTTTTAGTATGTAATTTAATGTTAAGCTTCTGTGTAATGGGTGAGCTCCAGGTCTTGCTCTTGCTATCCATTTCTCTCCGCCTTTTCTTTCTACTCTCAACGTTTTTGGCGCTGCGATTGTTGCTAAGTGATTTCTTGCCATTTTTATTTCCTATCCATTAATTTTTTTCTCATCTTATCTTCCATGTTTAATTCCATGATCATTAATTTTGATGGATGTAAAGCAACTCTTACTTTGTTTCCATCTTTCTTTATTATATTTATTCCATCAACGTAAACTTTTCTGTGTTTTAGATCTACTTCAATTACTTTTCCGCTTTTTCCTTTGAATTGTCCTGACATTATTTTTACTTTATCATCTTTTCTGACTCCAACATTTTTCTTTCCATATTTTGTTTTCAGTTCTTTGGTCAATCTTGCTGACATTAATTTTTTTAATATATGTAATGGTGCATTGAATACATACTTTCTTTGTTTTCTTGGCTGCTTGCTGCTCTTCCAGTTTTTATTCCATAATGTTTTCATTTTATAGTACACTCTTCGCTATTTTTGCGACTGCCGGCCATCTTCCAACTACCTCTTTTGCAATTGGTCCTTTGACTATTGTCCCTTTGGGATTTCCTTTGTCATCTTTTATTATTACAGCTGCATTGTCCTCGAATTTTACTCTCATTCCGTCGCTTCTTCTGTATTCTTTTGTCTGTCTGACTATCACTGCATTCACTACTTTTTTTCTCATTTCTGGATTTCCATTTTTTACTGAAGCTGTGATATAATCCCCAACCCCTCCATATGGTTTTCTTCCCTTTACTGTTTTTCCCCCTTTGAATGATATTATACAGATTATTTTAGCTCCTGAATTATCAGCTGCTACTAACCTGCTGTTTTTCTGTAATCCTTTTACTACTCTTCCTTTTATTGCTTTCATTGTACTCTCTCAATTATTACAAAGTTTTTTGTTTTGCTTATTGGTCTGCATTCCACGACTTTTACTTTGTCTCCTTTTTTGATATTCATGCATGGTGGATTATGAACATGTAATCTGCTTTTTCTTTTTTCATATCTCTGATATTTTGGTAAATAAAATTGTCTTGTCCATTGTACTACTGCTGTTTTTTGTAAGTTTACTTTAGAGACCTCTGCCTCGAACATTCTTCCTCTTAGTGATAAGTTCCCATGAAATGCACAATGTTTATCATCGCATTCTTTTGTTGGTGCTTGTATTCCCAATCCAAGGTCTTTTGTTTTTTCTTTCATTTGATCTCCTTAACCACTATTGATTCAGGCTTGAATCCTGCTTTGATTAGTTCATCTCTTACTCTCCCGATATGGCTTCCCTGCAATTCTATTATTCCGTTTTTCATTGTTCCACCGCACGCAAGTTTGGATTTTAGTCTTTTCACGAGATCTTTAAGATTGATTGTTTTATCATCAAGGCCTGTGACCATTGTCGCTAATTTACCAAATCTTCTTTTTTCTGTGCTTATCGTTATCTTTTGTTCTTCTGTGGCTAATGCCTGACAAACACAAAGATCTTTTGGTAATCCGCAAACGTTGCAAACATCCATTTACTGGCTGGCACCTCCAGTTTTTTTCTGATTTTGAATTGTTAATATTCTTGCTACTGTTCTTTTTAATGCTCTGATCTTTCCAGGATTCTCTGGCTGTGTTCCTCTGCTTACCTGTGCTTTTAGTTTCATGATTTCTTTTCTCATATCATCGAGTCTCTTGTTCATTTCTTCATTATTCATTGTTTTTAATTGATCTTTTTTAAGCACTGCCATTTTGTTTTACTTCCTCAGTCTTCTCAGCTTTTTTTCTCTCTCTTTTTGGTTTTGCTTCCTTAGGAGTTTCTTTTACTTCCTCTTTAGGAACTTCTTTTTTTTCTTCTTTTATTTCTTTTACTTCAACAGCTTCTTTCTTAGTCATATCTTTATATGTTATGCTGTCTGGTAATATTACTTCAGGTCTTAGTATGCTTACTTTTATTCCGATTGTTCCTGATCTTAAATTACATGCCTCATGTGATCTATCCATGAAGTTCTCAGATATATCTCCTGATTTTTTTAAGTATCCTGCTAGGAATCTCCAACTCTTCGCTCTCTCTCCTGGAACTCCTCTTCCACCTATTACTATCTCTATTCCTTTAGCTCCTGCTTTTAAGGCATCATCTAATGCTTTATATGCCATTGCCTTGAATCTTTTTGGTCCGAACCTGTCAAATCCCATCATTATGTTTCTTGCAACTGATGCTGCATCTAAGTATGGATTTTCTATTTCTACTACCTCTAATTGTGGATTTTCTAAACTGAATTTTGTTTTTAATAATTCTGTTACCTTCTTGATATTTGCTCCTTTCTTTCCTACTATTAATCCTGGTTTTGAAGTATAAACACTTACTTTTTCTCCTAATGGGGTTCTCTGCATTTTTATATGGCTGCAACTCTGTCTTCCAAATACTGAGAATACAAAATTTTCAATCTCCTTCTCTCTCATCTTTTGTGCTACTATCTGTCTCTCAATCATTTATTTCTCTCCCCTGCTCTTAATTCAATGTGAGTATTTTTCATTTTCATTCTTCCCTTTCTTCCTGCTCTCCATTTTACCTCTCCTTTATCAGACTTTGCAAATTCTACATAAAGGTTATTTACACTCATCCCTTGGTTTGTAGCATTTGATTCTAGGGAATTTAATAATCTTATGAACATCTGGCTTGATTTTACAGGATATCTTCCAGGCCCTATCTTTCCCGGCTTATGTCCTAAATCAAAATTATGTACTCTTACAGGTAATGCAACATTTTGTTTTATTACATCTTCTAGGAATCTTCTCGCACTAGATAATTTCATTCCTCTTATCTTGTTGCATATCTCTAATGAGAATTTTGTGGATACATTTAAGCTCCTTCCCCGTACAACTGCATAATTTTTATTTTCCATGTTTATTTGACTGACATTGCAGCACTTGATTTTGTAGCTCCGATTCCTGGTGCTGAGTGCTCAACTTTTCTCCTTGTCATTGCAAATTCCCCGAGATAATGTCCTATCATTTCATGTGTGATTTCTACTGGAGAAAAAGCTTTTCCATTATATATTTGTATTAATATTCCAACCATCTCTGGTAATACTATCATCTCTCTGCAATGTGTTTTGATTGGTTTCTTTAATTTCCCCTCTTTGTATTTTTTTACTTTTAATAAAAATTTCTTTTGTGTCTCTGAGTTTCCTCTCTTTAATGATCTTCTCTGTCTTGAATTCATGAATGGTAGTACCTCTTTTGTATTTAGTTTCCCTAAATCTTCCATTGTTTTTCCTCTAAAGTATAATTCTTTTTTCATCTTTTCCTTCCTGTTCTCTTAGCATGTATCTGTCCTACTTTTCTTCCAGGTGGTGCAAATCTTGGTGGTACTGATGGTTTTCCCATATGTCTCCCTCTACCTGAACCAAATGGATGATCTACTGCGTTCTTTGCTACAGCAGATGTTATAGGGTATAATTTTCCTCTTGCTCTCATTGCATGCCATCTATTTCCTGCTTTGACAAATGGTTTGTCTGTTCTTCCTCCGCCTGCAACTATTCCTATTGTTGCCATGCAGTTTGAATTGAATATTTTCTCTTTCTTTGACGGCATTAATATTGTTACTCCATTTTTTGTTTTTGATAATATTTTCGCGAATGTTCCTGATGCTCTTACAAATCTTCCGCCATCACCTTTTATTTGTTCTATATTATATATTGAACTTCCATCTGGTATATCTAATAATGATAATGTGCATCCTGTTTTTATTTCAGCTCCCTTTCCTATAGATATAGTATCTCCAATAGCTATTCCTTCTGGAGCTATTATGTATCCTTCCTCTCCATCATCATATCTTACTAATGCTATTGGTGCTGAGTGTGCTGGACTATGTTCTAATGTTATTACAGTTCCGAAATGTGATTCATTTTGTATATTTGATTTGTTTCTTGCTTCCCCTTTGTATCTATGCCTTAGGCTGATGTATCTTCTTGTTCCTCTTCCTCTTGCCTGGCTTGTTATTCTTCTTCCCATTTTTACATCAATCCTAACCTAGTCATTATATCAATTGCCTGGTATTGTTTATTGATCTTTACATATGCTCTTTTTTCTCCTTTCATTGTTACAAAAGTGTTCACTTTATCTACCTTTACTTCGAACATTTTTTCTACTGCATTTTTTACATCCTTCTTTGTAGCTTTCATGTCTATAAGGAATAATAATTTGTTCTCTTTTTCTATAAATCTTACTATCTTCTCTGTACTCAACGGATGTTTTAATACTTGACTTTGTTTCATTGTTTTCCTCTGAATAAATTTTCTTTTGATACTCTCTCTACTGCACTTTTTGTCCATATGCATTTTCTTGGTGTATCATGCCCTAATGTTAATAATTTTGCATTCAATCTGTTTACTTCTACAGCATCTACTCCAGGTAAATTTTTTAATGCATTCATAACATCACATTTCTTGCTTAATATGATTAATGCATTTTTCTTAAATCTCTTTGATCTTCCTCTGCTTTTTCCTCTTCCTGCCTTTTTTCTCTCTACTTTTTCATGGTCTATTCCCATCTTGTCAAATACTTTTACCAGATCTTTTGATTTTTTTACTGTCTCAAATTTATCCTCTACAACCATCATTAATCCTTTTGCAACACTCCCGTTTAGTGCGCTTCTTATTGCTTTTTTTCTCTCTTTTATATTGATTTTCTGAGCATATATCTTGAATGGTTTTGCTGGATGTGACTGCCTTCCCCCTCTTGTTCCTGGTGCTAAAGCTCCTACCCATCCGAATTGCATTCCTCTTCTCCACATTGTTTTTCTTGGAGCTCTTGATATTCCTTTTCCATATGATCCTTTGTAATCCCTTCTTCTTCTTGATAATTTTGCACTTACTCCCATTCCTGCTTTTGCCATTGCACCATATGGTGTTCTGTTATGGCTCTCTACTGCAAGTATTGCTCTTTTTACTAAGTCAGGTTCATATTCTTCATTGAATTGTTCTGGTAATTCTATACTCCCAGTTTTTGTTCCCTCTAATGTATAAACATCTGCTTTCATTGTATGATCCTCTGGTAAATACTTGGAAATATTATTTTCATTGTTTGCTCTCCGTACTTACGTATGTCAATTCTATCTGATTTCCTAAATGTTTTACTGCTCTTATGTTCTTTGTGAACGTAACTAATCTGTTTCTTGATCCAGGTACTGATCCTTTTAATAATACATAATCACTTCTTACCAATCCATAATGCATGAATCCCCCTTTTGGATTTACTTTTGTTGGGTTGCTATCAATTAATATTAGATCTTTATTATATTCTGTCCTTAGATTATATCCCATTCTTCCGCAGGCTGGTACTCCCCATAAGATTTTTCTTGGATTTAATGGTCCGTATACTACTCCTCTTCTTTTCTTTTCTGCTTTGTGCTGTTTTAATTCAGCTCCGCTTCTCTTGATTACTCCCTGGAATCCTTTTCCTTTTGTTACTGAATGTACATCTACTTTTATTCCGCTCTTTAATACATCTGAAACTTTTATTTCTTTGTCTAGTAATGTTTTTGCATAATCTAATTTTGCTTTAGTATCATTTCCGCCTATTGCTAACTCAAATAATTCCGGTGTCTTTTTTCCTAATCCTGATTTGTATGGTTGTGTATAGACATTTACTCTTACATCTGCATATTCTGCAATTGTTGGTTCTATACCTGTTAGTGTTGATTTTTGTTTTTTTACTAGATCTACTTTTCTTCCTAAATACTTGTCTTGCTTTGGATTTACTACTTCTGTCATTAGTTTCAACCCGTAATTGTCTTTTTTGTAGAATCTTATAGAATAAATTTTTAATGGTGGACATTCAAGGACTGTTACAGGCCACATTACCTCATCACCTTTTGTGTGTGATCCTGGTCTTGTATCTTTTACTGTAACATGTGTCATTCCAGCTTTATATCCTGCAAAACCTAGCAAACTTACGTTTTTATCCTTAGACCATGATTTGATTTTTGCATACTGTCTTTTAGCTTTTCTCTTCGGCCAGAACTGCAGGCTTCCTTTTCTTGGTCTTCTTACGTTTGCCATTGTGTTTTTTCTTTGTGACTTTTATACCTATTATAAAGCTTTTGCTTTAATACTCTCTAATCTCCTTATTTCTAAGGCTTTCACTATTTACCTACTAGAAGTCAACGGCTATATACATCAGTAAGTATTAAAATGTATTTTGGGGGTATTTATAAAGATTACTATGACTTAGATTTCACAATATAAAATAAAGTACAACAGGTAATATCAGACACCCCATTAGATGTGTATTCTCTATCTCTAATAATTTAGGCATTATCCCTATGAATGTTGCAGTTACTAATACTATTACTCCAACATATCCTGTCATTATTATTACGAGTATTAACAAGAATAAAATTATCGTTATGCATAATTTTGAATAATTTATTTTTGTTATTATCTTTGAAAAAACTGTAGATAACTTCAGTACTAATATTACTGCAATGAATGCTGCAACTAATGAACAACTTAATAATAAAATTAAATATATTAATGTGAATTTATCAACAAAATTTGATATTACGACAACAGCTCCATTCCTTGCTTTATCTATACTGAATAATGCTATGAAACTTAATACCATTGATATTGTATTTATTGAATTGTTTAGTATAATATATTCTCTCTCATCTTTTGTTTTAGATATTATTGATGCCACTAATGTTGTATGAGAATTTGTTAATCCAGGTAAGAAGCTTGTTAATACAGATGAGATTAGACTGACTACTGTATTTTTAGTTAATGTTATTTTATCTATTATTATTTTTGTTATCTTTTCTTGTATTGGTATTTTTGTTTCTGTTTTCAGGCTTATCATCAATGAACTTGTCCCGAATAATCCTGATAATAATGGGAATAATGGTTGATCTAATGTTTTTATATTGAATACAACTACCCCTAATACTCCTGTTATTGTGAATAATATTGCTGCTGATAATTTATTCTTTGATGTCCAGATTATATAGAGGCTTATGAAGATTAATAATGCTGCTATATAATTCTTTATTACTGGATAGCTCAATGTTACAATATAATATACTACTGGTGCTAATATTACTGAGACTAATAATCCGAAATAACTTCCTATTGTTGCTAATCTTATTGCCTCTCCTGCTTTTCCTTCTAATAATAATCTATGTGCAGGTAGTGCCGCTATTGCATTCTCGCTGTTTGGCGCTCCTAAGAATGTGCTTGGTAATATATCTAAGAATGTATGTGTTATTGCCATGCTTGTTATAGTGATTACTAAAAAGATTACGTCTGTATAATTTAATAAAAAAGTTGATATAGAAAATATTAATGCTGATACTAAGTTTATATGTACTCCGGGCGTTATTCCTGTTATTGTTCCTAAGATGCATCCGATTATTATTGCTAATAATATTTCTAGTATCATCTAATTATTTGTTTTTAGAATTTAATAATCTATTTTAGATTTTTCTGCAAAGTTTTCAGGATTTTTGTAAATAATAAAGTTTTAAAAGCTTAACTTTCAGTTATCGTATAAAATTCTCTTCTAAGAATGATATCATTTCTGTATTTTCTGAAAATTTATATGCTGAATATGCATTATCTACTTCTGCATTTCTTATATATGCCTCTCCTACTTTATCCATTCCCTGTTTATCATTTGCATATTTAAAGCAATTATATGCATGTCCTAATTTGTTTTTAGTAATTAATTCATGTCCTAATTTTTTTAATCTCTCAAAATTCTTTGTTAAATATAATGTTTTTATTGCCTCTTCATAGAATTCTTTTAACAGCATATTCTCTGCCGTCTTATCAAATTCTTTTTTTAGATTTTCAGATAATGCTTCTGTCTCTATATCTTTCATATCTTTTTTTAATAAAGATTTAAGAAATAATGTGTAGTCTTCCATTACTTAGACGTACACTCTTGTTATCAAGTCTTTTTCAGCAAAATTCTCTTTGATGAATTGTACCATCATCTCATTCTTTGCTGCTTGGTATGCTCTTAATGCATTTGCTAGTAATCCTATTTTCATGAACTCTTCCCCAACTCTGTTTAACTTCTCTAAGTCTTCTCCAAGCTCATATGCTCTTGCTGCATGTATGTAATCTTTTTGACTAAAGCATTTTTCTCCTATGCTTAATAATTTTGCTTTATTATCTAATGCACTGAATACTTCTATTGCAAATTCTAATTTTCCTTTTTCCAGACAATAATCTCCTACCTTGTTTAATTTATCCTGGTCTCCAGCTGCTTTGAATGCTGCTATTGCTTCAGCTAAGTGTCCCTCATCTAGGCATTTCTCTCCAGCTTTTAGTAATTTTTCTTTATCTTCAGCTAATTTGTATGCTTCTATTGCTGCTCCGAATAATCCTAATTTAACATGATCATCACCTATAGAAATTAATCTTACCCTGTTTCCAGTCATCTTGAATACTCTTATAGCATCAACTAATTGATTTCTTTTTAAATATTCTTCAGCTGCTGCATTTAGTAATTCTTTTTTCTTATCATCGCTAAACATTGATAAGTTAACATTTTCCAAGCCTTTTTTCATTAATGCTGGTATAATTTTACTGAAAGGATTATCATCTGTCTTAGCTGAATATTCTTCAACCATCTTCGAAACATCTCTTTTTATATAGTCAACCATTTTTTTCTCGTATTTATTAAGGTTAGTCCTCTTGGATTTAAATAATTATCTGTTATGGAATAGTAATGTTATTTTTATATTAATTTATAGATGGTGTTATACTTGTACAGTTCTTATTGTTTCAGCATTGACTTGTAATTTGCCCTCTCTTATTGTTAATTTTCCATCAACTTCTGCTATGCTCCCTTTTTTTACAGAGAATTTGTTATCAAATACTACAACACTTATCTTTCCTGTATTGTCTTCTATTTCTATTATCTTTATACTCCCAAATGTTTGTATATTCTGTATATATCCTTTTATCTTTACATTCTTGTCTAGTGACTTTTTATCAAGTTTAGCTATGTTGCTCTCCTCTAGTGTGATTACATTCCCAAGTATTATCAGTATGCCTACACCTATTGCAGCAACTATAAAGCTTATCTTTAGTAATGTTGTATCTTCCATATAGTTATATATTCTAAATTATTTAAATAGCTCTTGGTGTTTTTTCCGTAAATCCTTCAGTTTTTTAGTAAGTTTTCTAGATTTTTTGTAAAAATAGGTTATAATATTATATAACTAGAATTTTTCTTCTAATCTTTCTGCTGTAAATTTTTTTGCGACGCTTACCCCGAGCACATCGTTAAAATTGGCAGGAGTCCAGTCAAGATTAAGGTCCAACCCGGAGCCCCTGTTACGAATGACAGCAAGAGTATTTATTTTAGGATCAATATAAAAGTAACTATTACTTAATTCCGGAACTGGTGTTTGTCCAACACTTTTTGGTAATCCTGTTCTCTCATCAAATTCCTGAATATATCCATCTTTTTTAGGAAGCCAACTTACAGGTATAATCTCTTTTTCATAACCCATCGCTAAATCAAATTCATCATGAACTTTAGAAACATTAACAACTAATGGAGTATTACCGTTTAGATTGTGAACTTGTGTTTTATTAAATCTTGCAAATTTCATTTTTGAAGTTAAGCTTTCATAATATCTTCTTAATCTCTCGTCTTCTTGATGTTCTCTTGCATAAGAGTAAGTATAATTATATTCAGCAGATGACATCACATCCCATCCAAGTTTTTGTGCTGTTCTTATTGCTTGATACTGATTAACACAAACTAATGCTCTTCCATTAATTTGTAATTCATGTGTTTGTAATATTAATCCATTTCCTCTATCATCTGTTGGTATGAATGCTTCATCATCCTTTAATACTAGTAATTCACTTTGCATAAAATAAACAATTACTAAAGATTTAAAAGCTTAATTATTCATTTTTAGTAAGTTTTATTAATATTTAGACTATTTTTATTGTATGGGGATTTTATCTAAGAAGAAAGAACAGGTTTTAGAGAAGGATATAGCTCCTACATCTATCCATGAGGAAAATCAGTTGCTTAAGAGTAGTCTAAGTTATCTTAAGACAGAACTTAGCAAATTCAAGGAGCTTCCTTTATTGGTTTGTGAAGCTCGTAAAGTTTTAGATAATAAAGTTATGATCAAAGTTCCTAATGGATCTCAGTTTTTAGTTAATATCTCAGGTAATATAAAAGTTGAAACTGGCGACACTGTATTAGTTGAACAAAGATCCCTTACAGTTGTTCAGAAGTTGGAAAAATCTAGGACTTTTGATATTGAAGACTTTGTTATTGTTGAAAAACCTAATATTAATTGGAGTGATGTTGGCGGTTTGGAAGAGCAGATTAATGAGATTAAGGAAGTTGTTGAATTGCCATT